>Ga0209019_1001828_pt1 | contig 10483 bp, 4 predicted proteins | sample METZYME_3_300m_FD_187549 | JGI IMG/M metagenome (GOLD analysis project Ga0209019, IMG submission 187549) | Marine microbial communities from oxygen minimum zone in mesopelagic equatorial Pacific - METZYME_3_300m (SPAdes) (version 2) | ecosystem: Environmental > Aquatic > Marine > Oceanic | place... | reverse complement strand
AAGTTGGAGCAATTACATCCACGTCCGTACTATCCCCGTCCCTTAAAACACTGGGATTCACTTCTACAAATAATCCATGTCCCAGAGGCAGACGCTTTGGGTCACGACGGCCTTTCTTACTGAACTCCAAATCGAAGAGTTCTTCACCATCTTCAGAGTCAAAAGCAGTAGCCTGATTAAATGGTCCTTCTTTACCCACTTCTCCAAGATAAGGGTGTCCAATATTGACAGAACCTTTTTCTCCAGTTTCAGAATATTCGTAATGCAATTTCAGTGGACTCGGGCCACCAACCTGTCCATTGCCCTCCACCCTAAAAATGATAGTATCATCTTCTAATCCATCGTATGTACCGGTAACTCGAACACCTCCTTCTGACGCCTTACTGCTCCAGTCGGATGGTTGTGAAATTTGTGGTGCACGCTCTGCGTCGCTCAGCCACCACAGCATATCGGATTTTTCTGCAGAAACATCAACAGTAAAGTTGTCACCACCTACAAGTTCACCGTCACTAATCAACAATTTTAATCCGTCCGTCACGTCAAGCGGGCTTCCGGGAACATAATTAAACTTATTGATCTCTATTTCACCCTCTCGGCCGTTTATATCCTTCCAGACAATGAGTACACCGGCTTCAGAAGGAATCATTCCGGCACGCTCTACAGTAAACGTAAAGGTGTTGTCTTCTTCTCCAGAGTACGTTCCTCCCACTTCAACTATATTTGTTGAACCGCCAAATCCAGCACCTGCTGCTTTTTTTGTTTCCTTAGCCTGAAGCCCCTTCCAGGTGGAAGTTTTATCAAATGTGTTTAGATAACTCGGCCCGCTAACTTCTCCGTCTTTAAGATTTACGTCTATATTAATTCGTCCTTGCTCACCTTTCGTGTCGCTGGTTAAAAGCAGCCTAAATGGATTTTCGCCATGTGTTTTTGCAATATAGGCCTCCACCCCAGCGTCAGAGTTGTTGATGGCCTGCTTCAAATCAACTAGTGTATCTTTACCTTCAGCCAGATTGATTGTGACAGGCGTCTCATCTTCATTGTCTCCAACCTGAATCTGGATCTTTCCAGTACCAATCCGGACGTCGTCACGCTCGAATCCTTGCGAAGTTATTTGATGCGACAAGGCCACTGATTCCACTATCATCGTATGCCTCCCCGGCACGGAATCTTTCCGCGCTTGCGGTTCCACAACATCCGGATCACTGGTTTCTACTTTCCGAGCCTCCCAAATTTCATACTTGTTCAGTGCTTCGGTTACACCCTGGAGCTTTTTTAACTCCATTTTTACAGCATCCCAAGCTTCCAGCTCACTTACTTTCTGTTCTTTACGAGTCTCCACAGGCTTGATCCGGCGCTGCTCGATAGCCATAAAGCGATCGATGATCTCCTTTGTATTCAGCTTTGACCCCAAGCCGGTGATCGCATTCGGATTCAGTTCTGCCAAGGCGGTTCCGTTTATTGAAGCATACAGTTCCATCGACTCCGGATGAATCTCCGGGAAAAAGGACAGTTATTTGCCTAGTTGATTTTAGTCAACTAACTGATATGCCATAGATTTCTGTTTTGCTTGTTCAAAGCGAACAGGCAGCAAGAAATCATTTCAAAAAACATTCCAATCAGCCGTTCGCATTGAGCAACTGTATAACGGACTGCGGGACCTGATTGGCTTGCGCCAGCATAGCTGTTCCAGAAGCAAGCAATATTTGATTTTTGACCAATGAACTCATCTCTTGTGCCATGTCGGTATCTGCTAACTGAGATTCCGAAGCAGTCAAGTTTTCCTTTGAGACACGCAAGCCGTGTAAATTTGCTTCCAAAGCATTTTTCTGGAATGAACCAAGATTTCCACGCATAGTGGAAACATCATCAATAGCTTGATCAATCAACAGCAAAGCATCTTGAGCTGCATCTGCGTCCAGCACATCAATTTCGGCCAAACTATGAAAATTGCTGTCATTTTCTACTCCATTTGAGAGCTGTTCCGGACTCATGCTGTCAACTGAAATTCGTCTTAGTTGTCCTTGATTCGGGCCAATTTGAAAAGCAAGAGAATTTTGTGATACATGTACAAATCCGTCCACATCTTCACCAACTAAGCTATCATTGTTCTGCTCCAGTTTGAACGTTCCTGATACCCGATTATCAGAACGGTTAGCAATCTCGTAAATTACATCGTCCGTTGTCTCACCGTATTTTACCGTGACTCCCTCTGCTTCTGCGCCGGGTGCTCCAGTAAGAAACTGCCCTTTGCCCATGGCTGCACCTCCTCCGTCAACCTCAGGGTATCCGCCTATTGTGCCTTCCACATCACGTCCCGGAATAGCAAAAACAGCTTCGTTTGCTTGTATATTCTCGCCAAAATAGTTTTCCAAAGTTGAAGAAACAGTGAAACTTGGCTCACTCCCGAATTGACGGTGCCTCATCACAATCACCTCGTCAGCGCTTCCAAGAACATCGCTGATCTCTTCTAGTGCCCCTAGCGTTCTCGCAATTTCTGTCAATGTATCATTCAAGGTATCGAAGTTTTCGAGAAATGGTCCCAAATTGTCCGCAGGACGATAAACAAAAATGTCCAGGTCCATGTTTGCTTCATCTGCCAGTCTCTGCATTTCGAATGCAATCAACTGTTGTATGGCACGTTCAGTCCTTATCTTTGCTTCCGGAGTTCCGTTTCTTATTGCAGAGGTAGCCAATTTTTCGATTGTCTCACGTAAATCATTGTTGTTTTTCAGATCCACAGAAACAGTGCGACCCCCTTCATTTATAACAAAAGAAAAATCATTATTCGGATCTGATGATGAAACATCTTCAAGACTTAACCGGCGTGTAGCAATCATCATCGGACGAGTTGCTACCTGTGTGATATCAACTTTAAATCCGTTTGACGGAGAAGATTTTGCCTCGTCAGATGCAAAAACAAATTCCAGATTGTTTCCAATTGCAACACCAGTAGCTGAATTACTTCCGTCAAGCAAATTTCTTGTTCCAAACTGAGTGTTCTTGGCGATATTTCTCAATGTAGAGATTAAGTTATTAACCTCATTTTGGTCTGCCTGGAGCATTTTTTCGTCATTTGTACCCTCATTAGCAGCATGCACAGCTAGTTGACGTAAATTTATTAAAATGTTACTCACCTCATTTAATGCACCTTCTGTGGTCTGAATCATTGAAATGGATGATTCGGAATTGCGAATTGCCTGTCCGAGCCCTGAAATCTGTGTTTTCATCTGTTCAGAAATCACAAGCGATGCTGGTCCGTCAGCAGCATGATTGATCTTGCGGCCGGAAGACAAGCGCTCCAGGTTTTTCCCCAATTCCTGCTCTGTCTGCTGCAGGTGCCTCAGCGCGTTCAATGCCGCAATATTTGAGTTGACTCGCAATGCCATGATTATTAACTCTTAAGTGTCCTAGTAAAGGTTCTCTTGCCCTCTTATCGGCAGATAGTCATATTTCTTTAGCAAATATATTTTTCTGCACCACAATAAATAAACTGGATTTTGTGCAGTCCTTCCCTATATCGGAATCTGAGCAATTTTCTTTAGCATTTGTTTTGAGGTAGTTAAAGCAAAATGCAGATCATTGCAGCCCAATATGCGACACCATAAAGGTATGGGAACGAACTGAGGCTACAAAGCACGTAGATATCTCTACCTGGAATACTTAGCGTCTTTTGCCTCAGTGCCTTACTGCCCTATTGTCTTATTGTCAGAAATTGAGTCATTCTGAAATGTTTCAGGATAGAACAATCTTTTCTATAGTAGCCTCTGTTCTAACCCAAATGCAGTTGACGGGGTGCTGGAGAGGATTGATTATGGACAGATGTTATGATTCATGAGGGCTAATTTTGCACAAGTGCAGATGTAGTTTATCTCAAAAAATTTGTCGCAGGAGCGTAAAAACTGAACCTTGACGGGACTATTGTTATTTGTAAAGTGAAAGTTAATTACCATTAAAGCTTGTATTCTTGATAAAAATAGGTTCGAATTAACGATTACATTTTTAATAATACTTTTTTTATTTTAAAGACAGATAACAATGAAACGCACTTTCCAGCCGAACAATCGGCGCCGCAAAAAGAAACACGGATTCCGGGCACGCATGGCGACACCTGGAGGCCGCAGAGTTATCAAGCGTCGACGAGCTAAAGGTAGAAAACGCCTTAGTGCATGAGCATGCGGAGAACTTTTCCGAAAGCAGTCAGGCTACATCATAGCCGAACTATTCGGGAAGTGTTTGAGAAGGGTGTTTATCTATCTTTGGGGCCGATTGGTGTCAAATATAAAATGGCGGAAGCAGAGTCAAGCCGTTTTGCAGTCTCTGTTAAGAAGAAGGCCGGGAGTGCTACTTGTCGTAATCGTATCAAACGTTTGTTAAGAGAGGCGATCCGTCAGGAACGATCCCTGTTGAATTACGCATATGACATTTGTTTTTTTGTAGCCAGCCCTCCAAAGCACCCTTTGGACTCATCTTATGTCCTGCGTCAGGTCAGACGATTTTTCAATAACTTAAATAAGGAATCAAGTGAATGATCCGGCAGACACAATGCAAATTCCGGCAGCATCAACATTTTGGACTAGCTGCAAGATCTCTCTGGATAATGAAAAGAGTAATATTTACCGTCGTTACATTGTGGGCTTTATTAAGTGGTATAGATCTTGGGTGTCGCCTTTTTTACCTGCTTCCTGCAGGTTTTACCCCACCTGTTCAGCATATGCTCTGGAATCCTATCAAACTCTTGGTTTATGGAGGGGAACATATTTGAGCTTGTGGCGGATCTTGAAATGCAATCCGTTGCATCCGGGAGGAGTTGATCCGGTTCCAGGGAATGTTTTCTCTGAACCTCCGGGTTGTGCGGAACTTTCTGAAAGAAACTAACACTGACAAGCTCGTAATAAGTTGTCATTCCAGCTTTTGCGGGAACAACAAATAAGTGCGGTTTTTTGATCTTTTACCAGTTCATCAACACCAGATTAAAATTTATGGATAAAAACACTTTACTGGCAGTAGTTCTTTCTGGTGCCATCATGGTTGGCTGGTATGCTCTTTTTCCTCCACCGGAGCCGCTTCCGCCTGAAGTAGTCAAGACCTTAGATCAGGAACTAACCGATAGGACAAAAAATTCTATCAGACCAGAATCGAATGAACTAAAAGTTGAAGATTCTATTCTTCCATCAGCTACTCCTTTGTCTTCAATTAAGGAAGTTGACAGCAGTTTGCCTTCCAAGGAAGTAATCATTGAAACAGACAATTACCGTCTTGTTTTAGACACTCGAGGTGGAATTGGGAAAAGTCTGCAGTTAAAGCATTTTAAACATACAAAGCCCCGCCTCACTTTGAGTACCTGGTTTCCATTTCTGACCAGTTTTATTGGTCCCGATTTTCGCGACGAAATCACAGAATCCAACCGTGTACAGATGTTCGGGAATCATTTGGAGGAAGTACCCGCTTTTGCTCATGAGTTTAAAGGTGACACAAAGACTACAGCCATGTTTCGCAATGCAGTATTTGCTAGCAGCGAAGATCATGTTGTACTGGAGGAAGGAGAAGGGAATGTCACACTGACTCTAACTTCACCCATAGTAAACGGGCTCCAGCTGGTCAAGATTTTCGAAGCAAGTCCAGACAACTATATACTGAATTATCGTGTGCAGCTGATCAATCGTTCCAATGAAATCCGCCATTTGGAGGTACTCTATTTTTTTGGAGAACAGCGGCTTGCAGATAGCGCTGGCGGAATGCAACAAGTTTCTCACGAAGGTCCAGTATTCTTTTTCGATGAAAGTCTTCAAACTGAAAGTACTGAGAACATTGAAAATGAGCTTACTGTAACTCAGATGAAATGGTTAGGTGTGGAAGATCAATATTTTATTGGTGCGGCAGTTCCTATGACTCCGGTGAGGAATGGTTTTTTTCGGGCAGGAGCGTACTTATCTGAACTCCAGCCAAATCAGCAGGGAGAGAGAAAATTGTCTCCGTATTTTGGTGTAGCTCTACCACCGACGAATTTGCAGCCGAACCTCCTCGTTGAGTCAGATTTTAGAATGTTTTATGGTCCGAAAGAAGATGAAGAGTTAATGAAATTTGGGCACAAACTGGTAATGTCGCATGATATGACCTTGGAAGTACTGGCTGGACCACTGCTGGATTTACTTCGACTGATTTTCGGTTATGTTGGAAACTACGGTGTTGCCATCATCATTTTGACAATTATAGTACGTATAGTTTTGTTCCCTCTGACTTTCAAGGGCATGAAAAGCATGAAGCGAATGCAACAGTTGACTCCAAGAATGAAGAAACTGCAGGAAAAGTACAAGAACAACAAAGAAAAGCTGAACAAAGAAATGATGGAACTGTACCGAAAAAACAAGGTCAATCCGCTTGGTGGTTGCTTGCCGTTGCTGCTCCAGATCCCAGTGTTTTTTGCGCTGTATAGTTCACTTTCAAGTGCCGTGGAATTGCGGCATGCACCTTTTATCTTTTGGATAGGTGACTTGTCACAACCTGATGGCTTGGGAATCACACCTTTGCTGATGGGAGCGTCTATGTACATTCAACAAAAAATGACACCTCAAACGGCGATGATGGACTCCACTCAGGCGAAAATCATGCAAATGCTACCGTTCATTTTTACAATTTTTACTTTTACCTTTCCATCTGGTTTGACATTGTATTGGGTGACAAGCAATATCCTATCGATTGCCCAACAGCAAATTATCAACCGTATCAAAACACCAGAACTGGAGCACTGAAGGTCTGTTTGACGAACTGACTGCAGGTGTTCCCGGTTGTCTCTTCGGGATCAAACAAGCTTGATTAGTATCGTTTATTATGCTACGTTCGTGCGTGGATATGCATTAAAAAATGAATTGAAATTGAAGATACATAGCAAGGCCCCTATTGTAGCGAAATAATAATCAGTGCTACAAAGAAGTGTAAGCTTTTTCGAGAATTTCTTGATAAGCGATTAGGGAAACATAAAACCTATTCAGTCGCAAAACAATGGGGGTGGTTGTACTGTTATGACCATTGTTTTTATAGTGGTTGGGTTCTTTTTTTACACACTCTTTTTTGGATTTTAACAAATACGGCTTGGGATGGGTTATGACAGCTCTAAGCCTTCGTCAAAGGAGTTGTGGACTTAGCATAAAAGACTGACAATGCGGGTGTTCGTGGTTAAGGGGAGCAGCTGAAGGAAGTTGAGAAAAATAAAATAACCTGCTTCTTGCGGAAGACACCTGCCAAGACTTACAGCTTTTGGAAGGTATATGGCCTGTCGAGGACAGGAAATAAATGGGGGCTGTCAGAGCTTTACATGGGGAAGTAAAAACTGGGAATAAAGAGTTTAGGAGCAATGTTAATACTTTTATCAGCATCCAAAAATAGCTGTTTCAACAAAAGTAGTAAAACACTAAATAAAGACTGGGCTTCCTAGGCATGCACACGAAACACTCTCGATTCAGGACTATGGATACAATTTTTCGTAGGAAGGGCGAGTAAAAGGTTCATTACCGAATCAATAATCAGACGTATTTTTATGAAGCATCAATATCCTGAAAAACAAGGACTTTATGATCCTCAGTTTGAACACGACAACTGTGGTGTGGGATTTGTGGTGCAGATAAAAAACCAGCAATCCCACCAGATTGTCCAGCAAGGATTGCGTTTACTCTGCAATCTAAACCACCGTGGAGCTCTGGGCGCAGATCCTGACACAGGTGACGGCTCTGGAATAATGCTTCAAATTCCCCATCAATTTTTTGTTGAAGAATGTCAAAAAGAGGGTTTTTACTTGCCAGAAGCAGGTGAATATGGTATTGCCTCAATCTTCCTCCCGCAGGATCCTTATGCCAGGAGGCATTGCGGGGAAGTGATAGAAAGCCATATTGTTGAAAAGGGGATGGATTTGCTTGGGTGGCGTGATGTTCCGAGAGATCTAGCTTTTGTTGGAAAACAAGCTCTTTCATCAATGCCTGCTATGCGTCATTTGTTCATGGGGCATCGCAGGTTAGGAAATTATGACCAAAAAAAATTCGAACGCAAATTGTACATAACGCGTAAAGCCATCCGCACTTCTCTGCAAGATGTTGAAAGCTTTATAATTCCCAGTATGTCTTCAAGAACAATTGTCTATAAAGGCATGTTGATTCCACATCAAATGGAAGACTTTTTTCCGGATTTGTCGGATCTACGCTTGAGCAGCGCAATGGCTTTAGTACATACGCGTTTTCCAACTAACACATTTCCTCGCTGGGATTTAGTTCAGCCTTTTCGAAACCTGGCTCACAATGGAGAAATAAATTCATTGCGTGGTAATATAAACTGGATGCGCGGACGACGTGCAACTTTATCCTCTCCTTTATATGAAGATATTAGTGAGATACAGCCCATTATTATTCCAAGAGGAAGCGACTCTGCCTGTATGGACAATGTTTTCGAATTCCTAATTCAGTCTGGGTATTCTCTTCCACATGCCATGATGATGATGGTTCCAGAAGCATGGGAGCATAATCCAGAGATGACTCCAGAAAAACAAGCTTTTTACGAATTCCATGATCATTTGATGGAACCATGGGATGGACCAGCTTCTCTCACTTTTACGGACGGAATACAAATTGGTGCGACTCTAGACCGCAACGGTTTGCGTCCTTCACGTTACGTCGTTACAAAAGATGATTTGGTCATCATGAGCTCCGAAGTGGGTGCTGTTGATGTTGTTCCGGAAAATATTAAATACAAAGGCCGTTTACAGCCTGGAAAGATGTTTCTAGTTGATACCAAAGAGGGACGGATAATAGATGATGCAGAACTGAAAGCAAAAATATGTACTGCCCAACCTTATTCAAAATGGCTTAAAGAGAATGTACTGGAATTGTCAGATTTGCCTAAACCAGCTCAAGTTCCTAAAACGGATTACGACTCACTGTTACTACGGCAGAAAATTTTTGGATACACAACAGAGGACTTGAATTTATTGTTGACACCAATGGTGACAAACGGAGCAGAAGCTTCCGGATCGATGGGTAACGATACTCCCCTTGCGGTCTTGTCGAATAGTCCTAGATTGCTTTATGATTATTTCAAACAAATTTTTGCGCAGGTAAGCAATCCCCCTGTTGATGCTATCAGGGAAGAATTAGTAATGTCTTTGACAAGTAGGCTGGGGCCCCAAAAAAATATTCTTGAACCCGGACCATCACACGCTCGCATGCTTAAACTCTACCATCCTGTGGTGAGTAATGAAGAACTTGCGCAAATTAAAGAACTAGACAAAAAGGGTTTCCGTTCGACAACTTTAAAAATGCTATTTGAGGCTGAATCAGGTATAGACGGATTATCAATTGCTCTAAGACAACTTTGCCAGCAAGCGGAAAGGGCTGTGAATTCAGGCAGTACGTTTCTTGTTTTAAGTGACAGAGGTTCAGGAAAAGGGCAAGTACCGATTCCAGCATTGTTGGCAGTAGCAGCAGTTCATCATCATTTGATTCTCAAACGAAAACGTCACAAGACAGGATTAATTATAGAAACTGGAGAAGCGAGGGAAATTGCACATTTTTGTTTGTTGGTTAGCTACGGAGCAGGGGCTATAAATCCGTATTTGGCGTTTGAAACTTTTGATCAAATGATTCAACAAAATGCCTTACCGAAAGAACTGACCTTGGAAAAGGCTAATAAGAATTATTTTAAGGCCATTCACAAAGGGATGTTTAAAGTCTTTTCAAAAATGGGAATTTCCACTATTCAAGGCTACCGCGGTGCACAAATTTTTGAAGCAATAGGATTAGATGAGGATCTGGTTCAGGAATATTTTTCAGGTACTCCATCCAGAATCAGCGGTATAGGTTTGAAGGAAATTACTCATGAAACCTTGTTGAGGTACGAAAATGCCCTGGCAGAAACTCCTGATACAAACAGAATACTGCCTGGTGGGGGTTTTTATAATTGGCGAAGACGAGGAGAATTCCACCAAATCAATCCGGTGATGACTAACATTTTGCAGAGAGCTGTTCGTAAAAATAGCTTGGACGCATATGATGAGTTCTCACGTCTCATCAACGATCAAGCTCATCATTTTTCAACACCAAGGAGTTTAATTGAGTTTGTAGAGGGGACTCCAATTTTGCTTGATGAAGTCGAACCAGCTGAGAATATCGTCAAACGTTTTGTCACTGGAGCTATGTCATTTGGATCTATCAGCAAAGAGTCTCATGAAACTCTAGCGATTGCTATGAATCGTATTGGTGCGAGAAGTAACAGTGGAGAAGGTGGTGAAGACTCCGAACGTTTCGAAAAACGAGCCAATGGTGATTGGCCAATTAGCAACATTAAGCAAGTTGCTTCCGGTCGTTTTGGCGTCACAATCCACTATCTGGTCAATTGCACTGAAATCCAAATTAAAATTGCACAGGGCGCAAAGCCAGGAGAAGGAGGACAATTACCCGGGGAAAAAGTCAGTGAAGAAATTGCAAAAGTTCGCAATTCTATT
>Ga0209019_1001827_pt1 | contig 10483 bp, 8 predicted proteins | sample METZYME_3_300m_FD_187549 | JGI IMG/M metagenome (GOLD analysis project Ga0209019, IMG submission 187549) | Marine microbial communities from oxygen minimum zone in mesopelagic equatorial Pacific - METZYME_3_300m (SPAdes) (version 2) | ecosystem: Environmental > Aquatic > Marine > Oceanic | place... | reverse complement strand
CTTTATAAAAATCTCCAAAAGGTTCTAAACAAAAACGATAAATTAAGGCTACAGCAGATACTTTGGGAACAATAGCAAAGAAAGCAGTGACTGCTGTTGGCGCACCTTCATAAACATCCGGGGTCCACATATGAAAAGGTACTGCTGATACTTTGAATGCCAGACCAACTAAAATAAAAACTAATCCAAAAATGATACCTAAATTCAGATTATCCAGAGAACTTATTGTTGTGAAAATATCGTTAAAGTTTGTGTTTCCAGTAAAGCCATAAATTAATGAACAACCATATAGTAGAATGCCTGATGACAAAGCTCCCAAAACAAAAAATTTTATTCCCGATTCTGCTGATTGCAATGAGTCACGTCTAATAGCTGCAAGAACATATAATGCCAAACTTTGTAACTCCATTCCAAGATACATAGACATTAAATTGTTTGATCCAATAAGAACTAACATTCCTAAAGTTGAGAAAAGAATTAATACTGGAATTTCAAACCTCAATAATTTTATATCTTTATAGTAATTAGAAGAAATAATAATGCTTGCTATACTCCCAATAACTACCAAAATTTGAAAAAATAAAATAAATGATGACTCTTTGAAAAAAGTATTGAAATACGCAACAGATATATTTTTATTGATATAAATAATAATACCAACAACGACTAAAAGAATAACAGATAAATTTGAGGTAAATGAAAAAGCGTTTTTTGTTGTAAACAATCCAATTAATAATATTGCAATCGCGCCAACTGAAAGAATAAATTCTGGAAATAAAAGTAAATCTAAAATATTATTTTCCATTTACAATCTCATAATTATTAATAATAGTTTCAATAGGTAAGCGCATTGGTTCTAAAAAAATATTAGGAAAAATTCCAATAATAATGACAACAATAATAAGAGGTATCATTATAATCATTTCTCTTAAATCAAGATCTAGAATATCTTTTAATTTTTCGTTTGTTTGTAATCCAAAGATAATTCTTTTATAAAGATACAGCATATATGCAGCAGATAAAATAATCCCCGTAGTCGCAAAAAAAGCTAAAAATGTATTGTGCTTGAAAGCTCCTAAAATAGTTAAAAATTCACCTATAAACCCACTTGTTCCTGGCAATCCGATAGAAGCAAGCACAAAAATCATAAAAACAACAGCATATTGCGGCATACGATTGACCAAACCTCCATAAAAATTAATCTTTCTTGTATGCATTCTGTCATAAATTATACCCACACACAGAAACAATGCAGCCGATACAATGCCATGGCTGAGTATTTGCATCATAGCCCCCTCAATACCCTGTTGATTGAGAACAAATATTCCAATGGTAACAATGCCCATATGCGCCACTGAAGAATAGGCAATTAATTTTTTCATATCAGTTTGTGCAAAAGCTACTAGAGAGGTGTAAATAATAGCTATAACACTTAAACTGAATATTAGAGGTAAAAAAAATTCTGAAGCTTCTGGAAACATGCCAATTGAAAATCTTATAAATCCATACGCGCCCATTTTTAAAAGAACTCCGGCTAAAATAACTGACCCCGCTGTAGGTGCTTCAACATGGGCATCTGGTAACCAAGTATGAAATGGCCACATAGGAATTTTAACTGCAAAAGAGGCAAAAAAAGCTAGCCATAAAAAAATTTGAACTTTTTTATGAAAAAAATTGCCTTGTAATTCAGCTATGTTCATTGAATCCGTGATTTGATACATAAAAATTATAGCAATTAACATTAAAACAGAACCCAACAATGTGTAGAGAAAAAACTTAAATGAAGCGTATATGCGTCGTTCACCACCCCAAATACCAATTATAAGAAACATAGGTATTAGAACCGCTTCAAAGAAAATGTAAAATAATAACATATCTATTGAAGAAAACATTCCAACCAAGAAAGTTTCAAGAAGTAAAAAAGCTATCATATATTCTTTAATTTTTTTTGTTATGCTTTTCCAACTAGCTAAAATACAAAATGGTGTTAAAAATGTGCTGAGTAAAATCATAAACAAAGATATTCCATCTACGCCTACATGATAATTAAAATTAAAATCATCAAACCATTTGTGTTTTTCAATTAATTGATATGTTCCAATAGAGGGATCAAAAAGAAACCAGATTAAGCAACTAAGTATAAAAGTTCCTGATGATGTGAAAAGAGCAGCCCACTTAATATTGCTAGATGATGTTTCATCATCTTTTATAAATAAAATTATTAATGAACCTAAGAGAGGTAAAAAAATTGTAACGCTTACTATTGGCCAATCAAGCATATCAATAATAAACAAACCAAGTAAGAATTATTACTAATCCACCTAACATCACAAAGGCATAATGATAAAGATAGCCAGATTGAATAAGACTAAGAAACTTTGAAGAAATATTGATTAATCGAGAAACTCCATTTGGCCCATATTCATCAATAAGTCGTACATCACCTCTTTTCCAAAAAAGTGAAGCTAAATAAAAGAATGATTTCGTAAAAATATTGTTATACAATTCGTCGACATACCATTTATTAAAAGACAATGAGTAAAGTGGCCTTAGATTTTGCGCCAAAGAATTAGCTAATTCTTTACGGTAAAAATATACTAAAGCTGCAGATAAAACTCCAAAGGCTACAGATAATTTTATTATTAATGTTTGTAAGAAAGGTAGATGATACTCATTATGAGAAAGAATAAGTGAAACAAACCAAAAATCATTTTCTTTCGAACCGATAAAATAGTCTGATAAAAAAATACCTGAAAATATTGATCCTACTGACAAGAAAGCTAGGGGAACAATCATTACTTTTGGTGATTCATGCGCTTTATGAAAAGTATCATTAGAAGCACGTGTTGTTCCGTGAAATGTCATAAACAGTAATCTCCATGAATAAAAAGCTGTTAAGAGAGCTGTAACTATTCCAACCGTATAGGCATAGAGTCCCATGTTGGATGAAGCAAAATAAGCATTTTCTAAAATACTTTCTTTTGAATAGTATCCTGAGAAATAAGGGAAACCAATAATAGCTAATGAGCCTATCCACATCATTGTGCCCGTGAAAGGCATTTTAGAAAATAATCCGCCCATCTTTCTCATGTCTTGCTCATGATGCATTGCATGGATCACTGATCCGGCAGATAAAAAAAGCAGTGCTTTAAAAAAACCATGGGTGGTAAGATGAAAAATTGATGCGTTGTATGCACCAAGTCCAGCTGCAAAAAACATGTACCCTAATTGGCTACAAGTTGAATAAGCTATAACTTTTTTTATGTCATTTTGTGTTATCGCAATACTTGCCGTAATTATTGCTGTCGTTGCACCAATAAAAGTAATGAATAAATTCGTAAATTGAGCATACTCAAATAAAGGACTCATTCTGGCAACCATAAAAACTCCAGCAGTTACCATCGTAGCCGCATGAATAAGGGCTGACACTGGTGTTGGTCCTTCCATAGCATCTGGCAACCATGTATGAAGACCTAATTGTGCTGATTTACCCATTGCGCCTAAAAATAATAAGAAACAAAGAGTATTAATTGTCGATAAATTGAAACTCAAAAAATTAAAAGTATGGTTTTTGTAATTTGATGCTGTATCAAATATTACATCAAATTGGACTGACCCAAAAATAAAAAAAATACCTGCGATACCAAGTATAAAACCGAAATCACCAACTCTATTTACTATAAATGCTTTAATTGCAGCTTTATTAGCAGATTCCTTGTGATGCCAAAATCCAATTAAGAGATAAGATGTTAGACCTACCCCTTCCCAACCAAAAAACATTTGTAATAAATTGTCACTAGTAACAAGCATTAACATAAAAAAAGTAAATAAACTGAGGTATCCCATAAAACGGGAAATAGATTTATCTTTATTCATATAGCCAATTGAATAAAGATGAACACAAGCAGATACAGTAGTAACAACAATTAACATTGTTGCTGTTAATGCATCAACTCTTAAACTCCAATCAGCAGAGAATGTTCCTGACATCATCCAGTTAAGAATTTGAAGGGTTGTTGTATTCGTAGGCCCTAAGTATCTAAAAAAAATTATCCATGACAATATTGCTGAAACAAATAGAAGTATGTTCGTTACTAATTGTGCATTTCTATCTCCTAATAATTTTCCTAAAAATGCACAATAAAGAAATCCAGCTAATGGTAAAAATACGACAAATGCAATCAACTATTATCCTTTTAAGTTACTTATTTTCTCAACCGAGATTGATGCTAGATTTCTAAAAAATACAACTAGTATTGCTAAACCAATAGCTGCCTCAGCTGCGGCTACAGTTAAGGTTAGCATTGCAAAAATTTGACCGGATAGATCACCAGAAAAACTTGAAAATGCGATAAAATTTATATTTACAGAAAGAAGAATCAATTCAATTGACATTAGTACAATTATTACATTTTTTTTATTTAAAAAAATTCCAAGAATACCAATAGTAAATAATATTGCGCCTAGGAATAGAAAATGTTCAAGCGAAACATTAAACATTGATACCTTCTCCTAATTTAACTTTTTTCTTTTCAATTGAATTAAGATTGCTAACACTAATTTGTTCAGAAATTTTTTGTTTTTTCACTCCACTACGTTCTCTTAAAGTTAGAACTATCGATCCAATCATTGCAACTAATAAAATTAAACCTGATAATTGAAAAAGGTAAAAATAATCAGTATATAAAACACTGCCCAAATCTTTGGTATTTTCTGTTTCGGAAAATATAGGATAAGTAGAAAATTCAATTAAACTCATTACTGATAATTTGTCAGTTAGGAAAAGAATCCCAAGCTCAGTAAATAATACTATACCTAATAAAGCACCAAATGGAAGATATTGCAAAAAACCTTCTCTTAGTTTTACGAAATTTATATCAAGCATCATAACAACGAATAAAAATAAAACTGCAACTGCTCCAACATAAACAACAACAAGTATCATCGCTAAAAATTCAGCTCCTAACAATACAAATAGGCCGGAAGAAGTGACAAAGCATAAAATAAGGAATAAAACAGAATGAACAGGATTTTTTGCACTAATAACCATCAAAGCTGAAAGAACTGCAATGCTAGAAAATAAATAAAATGAAATTGAATATAGAAACATATCTACTTATAGGGTGAATCCAATTTTAGATTTTGAGCGATTTCATGTTCCCATCTATCACCGTTTGAAAGTAATTTTTCTTTATTATACATAAGCTCTTCTCTGGTCTCTGTGGAAAATTCAAAGTTAGGACCTTCAACTATAGCATCAACTGGACAAGATTCCTGACACAAACCACAATAAATACATTTAATCATATCTATGTCATAGCGAATAGCTCTGCGAGTCCCATCACTTCTTGGTTCTGCTTCTATAGTGATTGCTTGTGCTGGACAAACCGCTTCACATAGTTTGCAGGCAATACATCTTTCTTCTCCGTTTGGATATCTTCTAAGTGCATGCTCCCCTCTAAAACGAGGGCTCAATGGACCTTTTTCATGAGGATAATTAATTGTTACCTTAGCTTTAAAAATATATTTAAAGGTTAAAAACATTCCTCTCAATAATTCAAATAAACCAAAAGATTTAATTGTTTTAATAATTGCTGACATAATTAATTTGGCAATAAATCAAACATAACTAAAAAACCTGCGGTTATTACAACCCAGAATAAAGACAAAGGCAAAAAAACTTTCCAACCAAGTCTCATTAATTGGTCATATCTGTATCTTGGGAATGTCCCTCTTACCCATATAAATAAAAAAAGAATAAAAGTTATTTTAAGAAAAAACCATATGATTCCTGGAATGTAATTAAAAGGAGCTACATCAAAAGGTGGTAGCCATCCACCTAAAAAAAGTATAACTGTCATAGCGCTCAATAAAATCATACTCGCGTATTCAGCTAAAAAAAACAAAACGAAAGACGCTGATGAATATTCAGTAGAAAAACCAGCTACTAGAGAAGCCTCATCTTCTGGTAAATCAAAAGGCAATCTATTTGTTTCAGCTAAAGCACAAATAAAAAAAATTATAAACATGGGCAGCAATGGAATTGCAAACCAAACAGTTTTTTGTGCTTCAACTATATTGGACAAATTTAAAGAACCAACACATAAAAGAACAGTAATGATTACAAAACCAATTGAAACTTCATATGATACCATTTGAGCCGCCGATCGTAGCGCACCTAAAAAAGGATATTGCGAGTTACTTGCCCAACCAGCCATTATTATCCCATAAACTCCAAGAGATGAAACTGCGAATAAGTACATGATACCCACATTGATGTCAGATAAAACCCAGCCAGGCGCAAAAGGGATAACTGCCCAACCAGCTAGACTTAAAACCATAGTAACAATTGGAGCAATTAAAAAAACTATTTTATTTGATCTACTTGGAATAATATTTTCTTTTACAAGCAACTTCAGTGCATCGGCAAAACTTTGAAATAAACCAAACGGACCAACAAGATTTGGCCCTCTTCTCAATTGGATTAATGCTAATACTTTTCTTTCTGCATAGACCAAAAAAGCAACTGATAGGAGTACAGGAAGTATAATCGCAAAAATTTGTGCTACTATTATCAATCCTGGTATAACCAAGTCATTAATCAGAGAAAAACTATTGCTCATAATAATTATTATGCAACCTTATTTAATATCTCTCTAGTGCAATTAGCCATCGTGATAGAGGCGCGACTTATTACATCAGTCATATAAAAATTTTTAATATTGTATTCTAAAACTCTATCTTCAATTTTTGTTGAAGAACCAAAATCTAGTTTTGAAGAAGGTGGCAAATTATTAATTTCTTTAAAAACTGGGAAAAGATTTGATATTTCATTTCTAAGCTCTGATAAATTATTAAATTTAAGTTTTTGTGAAAAATTATTGCTTAATGCCCTAAAAATTTTCCATTCTTCTTTTGATACTCCTAGTGGGTGATAACATCTTGTAGTTTGAAGAACTCGACCCTCCATATTCATATATGTTGACGATTTTTCAGTATAGGCAGGTGATGGCAAAACAACATCTGCCAATTGAGCTAGATCATCACCGTGATGTCCTAAATACACAATAAAGGCGCCTTCTAAAATTGAGTGGTTTATCTCATCGCATGATAAAAGAAAAACAACAGGATTAAATTTACTAATGTGTTTTTTTATATTTTGATCAAAGTTTAGTGCAAAATCTTGATTGTAAAATCCAATATCAACTGCCCCTACTTTAGAAATATCCTGTTGCAATATATTAAAGCCATTGAAATTGTTATTTGAAACATTATATTTTTTTGCTATTTCAGAACATACATTTAATACTTCTTTCCCGTCACGATAGTTAATTGCAGAATTGCCAATTATTATTAAGGATTTTTTTGAATTTTTCAGCACTTCAGAAAAAGGGGAATTGTTATTTAAAAGATCATTAATATGTTCAATGCTGTCAGAAAGATGAACATACTTGTAAGTTAAATCAAGTTTTTTTCCAATCAATCCTATTTTACAATCATTGTTTATGTAAGCTTTGCGAATTCTAGCATTTAATACGCATGCTTCCCACCTTGGGTTAGTGCCTATTAGTAATATTGCATCCGCATTATCAATCTCTTGAATAGAAGAATTAAATAAGTAGCTTGCTCTTTGATTTTCTATGAATTGAACATTGTCATAACGACAATCAAAATAATTTGAACCTAATGATTGTAAAAAATATTTAGCAGAAAAAAGTGTTTCTATATCAGTAAATTTTCCACTTAAGGCTAATGTATTCTCTTTACCACGTTTTGAAATTTCTTGAGTTGTATTAACTAAAACTTCATCCCATTCAGCAATGACTAATTTACCGTCTTTTAATAAATATGGGGTATCAATTCTTTGTTTTGATAATCCATCAATAGCAAATCGTGACTTATCACTAATCCATTCTTCATTGATTTCTTCATTCATTCGAGGAAGGACTCTGAGAGTTTTTTTGCCTAACGTATCAATGCGAATACTTGATCCCATTGCATCAAAAACATCAATCGATTCTGTTTTATTTAATTCCCAAGGTCTTGCTTTGAATGCATATGGCTTGCTTGTTAATGCTCCAACAGGGCATAAATCAATTACATTGCCAGATAATTCTGATTTAATTGTTTTTTCCAAGTAAGTTGTTATTTCTGCACTCTCTCCTCTTCCAAGCAAACCAAGATCATCAACCCCTGCAACCTCAGTAGAGAACCGGACACATCTCGTACAATGAATGCATCGTGTCATAATGGTGCTAACTAACGGGCCTAAATGTTTATTTTTTACCGCTCTTTTATTTTCTTCATAGCGAGACTTATCAAATCCGTAGTGTAAAGCCTGATCTTGTAAGTCACATTCCCCTCCTTGATCGCATATTGGACAATCCAATGGGTGATTTATCAATAAAAACTCCATTACTCCTTTACGGGCATTTTCAACATTTTTTGTATTAGTTAGTATTTTCATCCCTTCTGCAGCAGGCATTGCACATGAAGCTATAGGTTTTGGGGACTTCTCCATTTCAACTAAACACATTCGACAATTCCCAGCTATTGATAATTTATCATGATAACAAAATCGTGGAATTTCAATTCCTACAAGTTCGCATGCTTGCATTACTGTCATACCGTTTTCAAATTCAATCTCTTTATGATTAATTGTAATATATGGCATTAAGCTACTTTTCTTTTTTTATTGAATTCACTAATTCTTCTTTCAATTTCCGGTCTAAAATGCCTCATTAATCCTTGTATTGGCCAAGCAGCTGCATCTCCTAATGCACATATAGTATGTCCTTCAATTTGTTTAGTAACATTTAGCAATTGATCAATTCCTTTCGAATCAATATTTCCTAGAATCATTTTTTTCATAATTCTGTACATCCATCCTGTTCCCTCACGACAAGGAGTGCATTGACCGCAATTTTCATGTTTAAAAAAATGTGACAATCGGGTTATTGCCTCAACAATATCTGTTGACTTATTCATTACTATAACTGCTGCAGTGCCAAGTCCACTTTGTACTTTTATTAAACTGTCAAAATCCATTTTAACTGTATCACAAATTGATTTTGGAATTAGTGGGACGCTAGCTCCTCCAGGAATTACAGCCAGTAAATTATCCCAACCTCCTATTACTCCGCCTGCATGTATTTCAATTAATTCTTTAAGAGGAATGCCCATTACCTCTTCAACATTACAAGGATTATTCACATGTCCTGAAATGCTAAAAATTTTGGTGCCAGTATTATTTGGATTACCTAAATTCGCAAACCATTTTGATCCTCTTCGCAATATAGTAGGTGCCACAGCCACTGTTTCAACATTTGTCACTGTGGTTGGACATCCATACAAACCAACAGCAGCGGGAAATGGAGGTTTTAATCTTGGCAGCCCTTTCTTACCTTCTAAACTTTCTAATAAGGCCGTTTCTTCACCACAAATGTAAGCTCCGGCACCACGATGTAAATAAATATTGAAATCCCAGCCCGTACCTGAAGCATTTGGACCAATTAATTTAGCTTCATAGGCTTCTTCTATAGCTTTTTGTAAATTAGATGACTCTTTGTAATATTCCCCCCTAATATAGATATAGCAATCATGCGCTCGCATTGCAAAACCAGCAACAAGGCAACCTTCTAAAAGTAAATGTGGGTCATTTCTCATTATTTCTCTATCCTTACATGTGCCAGGTTCTGATTCGTCAGCGTTAACAACAAGATAATGTGGCTTACCAGAATCCTTTGGCATAAATGACCATTTTAGACCTGCAGGAAAACCGGCTCCTCCTCTGCCTCTAAGCTCACTTTTTTTAATTTCTTCAACTATATAATCACTTCCTTTATCTAAAATATTTTTAGTATTTTCCCAAATACCTCGATCAAGAGCTCCTTTAAGATTCCAATCATTATGACCATATAAATTTTTAAAAATTTTATCTTCTTTTTTAAGCATAAGTTTTATTTTCTCTTGGGTTCCGAGCTCTGCCTTCCTATTTGAGAGCCAGTATAAATTTTTTCATTTTCTTTCAATTTTAGAAGCAAATGTTTAAAATTTTCTTCAGTCAAATCTTCGTAGTAATCATCATTAATTTGAATCATAGGAGCATTGCAACAAGCACCCAAGCATTCAACCTCAACTAAAGTAAATTTATCATCCTTAGATGTTTCTCCTAAATTACATCCTGTAACATTTTTAGCTACTTCTAATAATTTATCGCTACCTCTAAGCCAGCATGGTGTAGTTCTGCATATCTGTATGAAATTTTTTCCAACCGGCTCAAGGTTAAACATAGAATAAAAACTTGCTACTTCCATAACACGAATAAAAGACATGCTTAGATTTTCAGCCACTTTTTCAATTATGTTCTTTGTTAACCATCCTTCATTTTGTCTTTGCGCTAAATCTAAAATTGGAACCACTGCGCTTTGTTGTTTGCCACTTGGATATTTTTTAATGATTGTTTTAACTTTAGAAAAGTTTT
>Ga0209019_1001826_pt1 | contig 10487 bp, 8 predicted proteins | sample METZYME_3_300m_FD_187549 | JGI IMG/M metagenome (GOLD analysis project Ga0209019, IMG submission 187549) | Marine microbial communities from oxygen minimum zone in mesopelagic equatorial Pacific - METZYME_3_300m (SPAdes) (version 2) | ecosystem: Environmental > Aquatic > Marine > Oceanic | place... | reverse complement strand
TCGTTTCAGTTTTTTAAGGTTATTTATTTCAGAGGGGAGCGTTTCAAGTTCATTGCGGCTCATGTCAAGATCCATTAAGCTTGTAATGTCACCTATCTCTGGTGGCAACTCTTTAATTTTATTATCTCCCAAGGTTAATGAGGTACGGCGGTTTACTTTCGCTGTTTGTATGATTTTTAATAATTTTTCCTTAATCATAATTTATATGTCCTGGAGTTAGGTAGAGTAGATTGCCCGATGTCCTTTTTGTAGAAAATATGGCACGCCTGAGAGGACTCGAACCTCCGACTTTTGGTTCCGGAAACCAACGCTCTATCCAACTGAGCTACAGGCGTAGATATCTTATTCGTCGAAATATTTTTAAAGCCGATCTTCGTCGGTAATCTGATTTTAATTTAAATTATATTCATTAGATTTTATTTAGATCAACTCCTTGTTAATTATTTATGGGGAATATAATAACTTCTACACATTGACTTAAAAAGCAGTCTGATACAAATACCACATGGAGATAGCACCTAAAGTGGGAATAAGAATTGTTAGAAAAATCTGTCGTCCATTCATTTTTATCGATAAATTAATTTGGTTAGAGGGAGTTTAACAGCCATTAATATTCAGGCAATGCCATGCCTATAAGTATTATTAACCAGAAAATATTTTGTTAGTGTTTATTCATTAATTTTTGACAAAAATTGAAAAAATGTTGCCTAAAACAGGATCAAATTTTTCCCTTAAGGATGTTTTCGATATTGTCGATAAGAAGTACATAAATTATTGCACATTATGAAAGGGTCTCAAACAAAATGAACACTATTTTAATAACTGTCTTGATTACTTTTGGTTTTGCCTTGTTGCTAGCAGTTACTTATAAACCTGTGGTTAGGAAAGAACCGAAAACTGCCCCCCTCCCAAAGCAACCAAAACTTAAAAAAATAATAATGGGCCCAGAAAATCCAGCATGGATGAAGATGTATGTTGAGGAGATGGCTAAACGAAAAACAGCACTAACTGCAAGTGTACTTAAAAAATGGATTGCTGAAGATACAAGGATTGAACTCAGGCCAGATATATCGAGGTAAGAGAAACACTACCCATCTAGACTGTTTTAATGATCAAATACTTGATCTCCAAAACTATAACAGTAAACCAAAATCAATTTTACCTTGTGTTCCTACATTTCCGGGGTTGTGTCCATAAGAGGAGCGCCACCAGAGGCCTCACTAGCTTCTTTTCGTTCATCTTTTCCAAAATCATGAGTCATCTCTAGTCGCCACCTCCACCATGTTACTTCTTCTTTAATATCATCTGAGGCATTAGGTGGTAGTTGAAGACCAGCAGTTTTGGTAGAGGTCTCGCCAACCTTGCAACCTTCGGGTATGTTGAGCCCGTTTTCAAGCATAACGTTGGTAGGATCTTTTATGAGTCTTTTCTTGAATTCCTCGTCACTCAGGGCTTTTAAAACGATAGAATTCCACTTTTTATCAAGTTCTTCTTTTTTATTTTTTTCCATAGCTAATCCATGTGTTTGTGACCCCGGATGGGGTAAGTTAATCAACCCATCGATAGGTGCTGATGGTTTTTTTAAAGAAATTGGCTAAATTATCACGTGAAGATATTTAAAAAAATAACAACTCTAGTTAGCGATTATGTATTATTTCTCTGGCTCTATCCAGAGCTTCTCCCAACTTTTCTATATGAATGCCACCTGCTTGAGCCATGTCTGATCTTCCGCCACCGCTTCCACCGACTATACTAGAGATTTCTTTTAGTATGTTGCCCGCATGAAAACTTTCTTCCAAATCTTTTGTCACACCAGCCGCAAGTAAAACTTTTCCATTTGTAGCAGACCCAACGATTACAACACCAGACTTGATTCTATTTTTTGCATTATCAATGAATGTTCGCAAGGTCTTAGCATCCATTCCTTCAAATTGTTTAACCAGTAGAGACATGTTACCAACTTTTTGAGTGTCATTCTTCAGGTCTGATCCTTCACCACTGACCAGTTTTTCCTTTAGGAGGCTAATTTCCTTTTCCATTTCTCGTGATTTTTCGAGAATTTTTTTTATTCTATTGATTTCCTCCTCCGGTGATACTTTCAAAATGGAACGGATTGAAGTTAGAGTCTTGTTTTCTTCCTGCATAGTAAAATACGCAGATTTTCCCGCCACGGCTTCTATACGTCGAACCCCAGAAGCAATACCTCCCTCTGACACTATTTTAAATAAGCCAATATTCCCAGTTGCTGTTGTGTGCGTTCCTCCGCAAAGTTCTTTACTAAAGCCTCCCATTGATACTACTCTGACATCATCCCCATATTTTTCTCCAAATAGGGCCACGGCGCCCTCTTTAACCGCTTTTTCCATTGGTAATTCGCAAGTTGAAACAGTTAAGTTTTCACGAATTTTTTGATTAACCTGTTCTTCAATCCTATGTTTTTCTGCTTGACTCAGAGGCGAAAAATGAGTGTAGTCAAATCTTAGTCGATCAGCGGTTACCAACGATCCAGCCTGCTTAACATGATCTCCTAACACTTCTTTTAGCGAAGCGTGAAGCAAGTGAGTTGCTGAGTGATGTAACGTTGTTTCTGATCTACTTCCCGAGTCTACTTTTAATGTCAGTGTATCTAATTTTTTTATTATCCCCTGAGTGATTTTTGCGTGATGAATAGTAAGTTCTGAAATTGGTTTAGTTGAGTTGCTGATATTCAGTTGAGCGACTTCGTTCCATGCAACCCCTGAATCCCCAATTTGACCACCTGATTCTCCATAAAACGGAGTTTGGTTCATTAATAGTTCAACTTCTTCACCTTCATCAGCTGAATCGACAGGTTTTGAATCTTTTAGAATCGCTAAAATTTCTCCTTCTGCCAAAGTCTTATCGTATCCTAGGAAACGAGTTGGTGCTTCAGTTTTTATAAAGTTATTAAAGAATGGAGAGACTGATTTATCTCCTGAGCCTTTCCATGAAGCCATTGCTTTCTCTTTTTGTTCCTGCATGGCTTTATTGAATCCATCCATGTCTAGGCACAGACCAATTTCTTTTCCATATTCTTCTGCCAAATCGACGGGGAACCCAAAAGTATCGTAGAGTTTGAAAACTTCATCTCCTGGAATGTGTTTGAGTTTTTCTTTGCGGACATGGTTGAGAATTTCATCCATGCGTTGCATTCCAAAGTTTAGAGTATTTGCAAAATTCGATTCTTCGTTTTGGACTACTCGATGGATAAAAGCTGAGTTTTGTTTGAAATCTGGATAAGCATCAGAGAAAATTTCTGCCACATAATTTGTAATTTGGAAAAAAAACGGGTCACTTTGTTCAAGAAGTTTTCCGTGTCTCAGCGCTCGTCTAATAATTCTTCTAACCACATAGCCTCGCCCTTCATTTGAGGGGAGTACTCCATCTCCAATCAGAAAAGCAACTGCTCGAGCATGGTCTGTTATGACCCGAATCGAAACATCATCTTCTTTATTAAAGCCGTAAGATTTTCCGGTTACCCTGCAGACTTCTTTTATGATATTCATTAGAAGATCGCAGTCGTAGTTTGAAAGTTTTCCTTGAGCTACCGCTGCTAATCGTTCTAAACCCATTCCCGTGTCTATGCATGGATTTGGTAAAGGAGTTAGGTTCCCAGACGCATCACGATTGTATTGCATGAAAACTAGGTTCCATATTTCAAGGTAGCGATCACAATCGCAGCCGACGGCACAAGTTAGTTTCCCGCATCCAACGGCTTCTCCTTGGTCAATATGAATTTCTGAGCAGGGACCGCATGGTCCTGTATTCCCCATTGACCAGAAGTTGTCTTTTTCTCCAAGCCGGGTTATGCGGTCAGTTGGAATCCCAATTTCATGACTCCAAATATCGAATGCCTCCTCGTCATCCGTGTATACAGAAATGTATAACTTGTCCTTAGGTAATCCAACCACGTTGGTTAGGAAATCCCATCCATATTCAATTGCATCTTTTTTAAAATAATCTCCGAATGAAAAATTTCCAAGCATTTCAAAAAAGGTGTGGTGTCTTGCGGTTCGACCAACCATTTCTAAATCGTTGTGTTTTCCTCCTACTCGGACGCATTTTTGTACCGATACAACTCTTTTGCTTACACTTGTTTCTTCGCCTAGAAAAATATTTTTGAACTGGACCATGCCAGCATTTATAAATAATAGGCTTGGGTCATTGCGGGGGACGAGAGGGTAGCTTTGAATTCGAGTGTGTTTTTTTTCTTCAAAGTAATTTATGAATTTTTTTCTAAGCTCATTACCAGTCATAGCTTCAGCTCGGTTGTTCAAAAATAGAGTGTTTTGTATTATATCGTTTAGATTTGAAGACTTGCAGTTTTTCAGTACTTTTAATATTAAATAATTCCTGCTTTTAGGAGGTCATGTAGGTGGATGATTCCATCAATTTTTTTTCCATTTGCACTGACAACCAACGAAGTGATCGAATATTCTTCCATAAGCTGTACTGCTTTTGTGGCTAAGTTATTTTGTTCTAACCACTTTGGAAAGCTTTTAGATAGATCCAGAGCACGAATTTTTGAAATATCTTTTTTATCCTCAATCATTCGCCGTAGATCACCATCTGTGATAATCCCTTTGAGTTGCTTCTTTTTATTTGTAATTAGAGTGACACCAAGTCGCTTTTGAGTCATTTCTGAAATGATCACAGAGAGATCCGAGTTTTCGTATACGATGGGTACCTGTTCCCCTGTATGCATTAAATCACCAATGGTAGTAAGCATTTTTCTCCCAAGGCTTCCACCTGGATGGTTATGTGCAAAAACCTCATCTTTAAACCCATGTAACTCAAGGTATGCAACCACTAGCGCATCTCCCATTGCCACCATTGCCGTAGTACTTGATGTTGGGAGAAGTCCATTCCCGCCAGCTTCTTCTTTAACACCAACGTCAAGGACGAAGTCACTGCGTAACGCTAATGTAGACTTAAGGTTTCCCGTGATTGCTATAAGTGTGCAATTAAGACGTTTTAGGGCAGGGAGGAGTTTTATGATTTCCTCAGTCTCTCCGCTGTTCGATAACGCAATGATAGTATCATTCTGAGAAATCAGGCCTAAGTCACCGTGAATTGCCTCTGCCGCGTGTATATAAATTGTAGGCAATCCTACGCTGGACATAGTCGCAGCAATTTTTTGACCAATCAGTCCAGATTTACCCATCCCCGTTATGATCAACCGTCCCTTTCCATCGCTCAATGCATGGACAGTTTTTGGAAAATCCGCTCCAAGACGTCTAGCTAAGGCCGCCACTGAATCGCTTTCAACTTTTAAGACTCGCTTAGCTGTTTTTAAAAGTGCGCGATCTTGAATTTCTCTGCTTTTCAAGATACTCTTGTCGTTGATCATAATGTTCTTTAACTATTTATTTTTAAAAGCCCTTAGGGTGTGGTAAGTAGTTCATACTAGCATAATTTCCTTTGCTCATCAATTCAAGTTGCTGAATTTTATGCGGTTAACTTAATTGTAGGCTTGGTATTTGCTGGATCAAAATATTTGTTAATACTTTTTCTTATGTCCAAGCGCAAAACACTTTACTTGATAGATGGGTCTTCTTACATATTCCGTGCTTTTTTTGGCGTGCGACAGCAGCTTGCCACATCCAAAGGATTCCCAACAAATGCGTTGTACGGATTTATAAATATGTTGCAAAAAGTAATCCGTGAGGAAAAACCGGATTATCTTGTTGTGGCATTTGACAGTCCCGACAAAACATTCCGCCACAAGATATATCCGAATTATAAGGCCAATCGGGACGCGCCTCCGGAAGAACTTTCTAGACAATTCCCTTATTTTGAGCCCCTTGTGAAAGCATATGGACTATCGAGTATACGTCGCCCTGGTTTTGAGGCTGATGATATCATTGGGACGTTAGCTAAAAAGGGAAAACAGAAGGGGCTAGAGATAGTCATAGTCAGTGGCGACAAAGACATGATGCAACTTATATCACCACATATTTATATGTTGGATACCATGAAAAATAAAAAGTTCATGGATAAAGAAGTTGTAGAAAAATTTGGCGTACAGGCAGACAAGGTTGTCGAGGTAATGGGTTTAATGGGTGATTCCAGTGACCATATCCCCGGGGTGGCAGGCGTTGGTCCAAAAACAGCAGCCGAATTAATTCGAAAATTTGGCTCTATAGAGGCCCTATACAAACGGATTGATGAAGTCGAAAAGAAAAATGTTAAAGAGAAGTTAGAGCGAGATAAACAGAATGCTTTTATGAGTCGTGAGCTTGTTTCTATTGATACTGAAATGGACTTAGAATTCAATTCGGATTTAATGATACTGGGTAAAATTGACAGCGCTAAACTCAAAAAAATGTTCGAAGAATTTGAGTTTGTATCCTTCCTTGAAGGAATGCAGGATGGAACTGCTAACTCTCTTAAGATAGATCGTTCAGAGTATAAAACTATCCTGACCGAGAAATCATTCAACGATCTTATGGAATCCTTGGCAAAGAAAAAATCATTCGCATTTGACGTTGAAACCACAAGTAAGCGGCCAGTCTGGGCGAGGCTGGTTGGTATTTCATTTTCATTTGAAGATGGTAATGCCTTTTATCTTCCCTTGGCCCACAGGTACTTGGGGGTTCCTGAGCAATTAGAATTTAAAGCGGTGTGTGAAAAACTAAAACCAATTTTAGAAGATAAGAGCATTAAAAAATGTGGTCACAACATAAAATATGACCTGATCGTTATGTCCAATGAAGGCATTGCCTTAGATGGTGTGGATTTTGACACGATGATTGCTTCTTATCTTCTTAACCCATCTAGTCGAGGACATGGGTTAGATGCACTGACCATGGAGTACTTTGGGCACAAAAATTTAACATATAAAGAAATGACGGGAACTGGTAGTAAGGAAATTGGTTTTGATGAGGTTGAAGTTGATCGTGCGACGGAATACGCTGCTGAGGATTCTGATATGACTTGGAGGCTTAAGGGAAAACTACAACCTCAACTTAAAGATAGTACGCTTAAGTTGTATAAGGAGATTGAGTTACCTTTGTTAGAAGTTCTTGCTGAAATCGAATTAAATGGTGTTTACGTTGATCGTAAACACTTGAAAGAGCTTTCAAGTAAAATAGATAAGCAGTTGCTTCATTTAGAAAAGGATATATACGTACTTGCTGATGAAGAGTTTAATATAAATTCTCCTAAGCAACTTTCTGTGATTTTGTTTGAAAAGCTAAAGCTACCGGTAGTTAAAAAAACAAAGACAGGGTATTCCACTGATGTGTCAGTGCTTGAACAATTGGCTGTAGAACACAAACTTCCCGAACAAGTTCTTTCCTATCGTCAGTTAGCTAAACTCAAGTCAACTTACGTAGATGCCCTTCCTGGAGAAATTTTTAAAAATACGGGACGAGTTCATACTTCTTTTAATCAGACCGTTGCGGCTACTGGGCGTTTGAGCAGTAGCAACCCTAATCTTCAAAACATACCCATACGGTCTGATATGGGGAAGGAAATCCGTAAAGCGTTTACAGCGGAAGGGGACAATATGCTTTTATCTGCTGATTATTCTCAGATTGAGTTAAGAATTCTCGCTCACCTGTCAAAAGATAAGGCTTTGAAGAATGCTTTTGATAAGGGTGAGGATGTTCATGCCCGAACGGCAGCAGATATTTTTGGGAGTTCACTTGAACAAGTTGATGAAAAATCACGACGCATGGCTAAAGCGGTCAACTTTGGAATTATTTATGGTCTCAGCGCTTTTGGACTTTCACGTCAACTTAAAATTAGTCGGAAGGATGCCCAGAATTTTATTGACCAGTATTTTTCTTTATATAGTAGTGTTAAAGATTTTATGGATAACACGATTGCCGAGGCTCGTGAGTGCGGTTATACGTCGACTATGTTCAACCGCCGAAGATACTTACCTGATCTTAAAAGTGATAATAGGCAGGTCAGAGAAAGTGCCGAAAGAATAGCTATTAATTCTCCAATTCAGGGGAGTGCTGCAGACCTTATTAAAATTGCTATGATCCGGCTTTCCAGAAACTTAAAAAAAATAAAATTCAATTCAAAGATGATTTTGCAAGTTCACGATGAATTGCTTTTTGAATGTCCGGTTCAGGAGAAAAAAGAAATAGAATCTTTAGTGCGTAAAGAAATGGAAGGCGCTTGCACTCTTTCTGTTCCTCTTGTTGTCGATATAGGTTGGGGAAAAAATTGGAACGAAGCTCATTGAATAAATTGATAGAGTTCTTTGGTCTTTGGAGCTAACTACTGTGACCTGTTTAATTCAGTTGTTTCTGAAAAAATATCAGAAGAGATATTTTTGGGTTTGAGTATTTAGTGGCTTTGGAAGATGCCCCTTTAAAATTAGATCAAGAAATAAAAAAGGATCGCGGGAATAGATGCTCCGCAAATTGATGCCATGATCGATTCCACAATGTGCTTTTGGCGTTTATTGAGATGCCTTTTTTTATTTCCGAGCGTAGAGATAGACGCTGCGAATTTAAAAATTTCCATGGTTTTTCCTTATTACTTTGATTAACTACTGATATTTGAAATCAGACCTTCTTCTTAATTCTTATCGGGCACTATTTCCTTGTACTTTAGTGCGATTATAAACTTGCAGCTATGCGTCCTATTCACTCAAGGGTTTGAAGAAATTAGCCGCTTTATCGCTTTTCGTTGAAGATCAGGGGTAGTTTTTTGTGTTTGAGGAAGTGGGCTTAACTATTTCTTTTTTAATTCAAGTGATGCTGAATTGATGCAGAACCGTAATCCGGTTGGTTGAGGGCCATCAGGAAACACATGTCCTAGATGCGAGTCGCATTTGTTGCATAATACTTCCGTTCTCCTCATAAAGAAGGAACTATCCTCTTTGGTTGTGACTTGTTCAGAGTTTATGGCTTGATAAAAGCTTGGCCAGCCTGTGCCAGAATCAAATTTTGAGCTTGAATCAAACAGTTCATTACCGCAGCATACACACTGGTAGGTACCGATTTCTTTAGTGTTCCAATAATTTCCACTAAATGCTGGTTCCGTCCCCCTTTTTCGGCATATTCTAAACTGATCTGGTGAGAGTTGCTGGCGCCACTCATCATCATTTTTTAAAATTTTCTCAGTCATTATGGCCTTTGTTTTGGCTTATTCAACTTGTTGAGATAATTTGCTTTCTTGACGTCCTTTTTTATTGGTAGAGTCTATTGGTTCATCTTGTAAATCAAGCTGAAATAACCTTGCCTGTTCTTTTTCATCGTGATATTCAATACTGTTTTTTGTACGCTCCTCTAGCTCTTGGTCGTTTTGAATACTTGATTTCTCTGTCTCGGTGATTGTTCTGCCACACCAAATCCATTTCAAAACGCGGACAAAAAAGACAGAGCCTAGATAAAGAAGTGACCAAATAGCAATAAAGGATATAAATATTATGGATATGGTTTTTTTGAAACCCATATCGCCAATTGAATTGATAATCACATTTAACTGATGTGCATATTGAAATGTTGCCGCTAGTAGCATGGTGGGTAAAGCAACTATCCAAAGACGGTTAACTCTGCAAATTATGTTCATAACTTTTTCCTCTGCATTTACCGATTTTAAATAAACAGACAATGCTAAAATCGTTATTACTTCACCATTTTCATCATACAATTAAACTCTCCGTTAATTATACACAAGAATCGGCCATGAATTCATTAAAATTTAATAAAACAGGGGTTTACCAGCTTTATATTGTAGGGTAGTTAAGTGAAAAATGTCTATAAATACAGATATTTCCTTAAAGTAAGAAGGTCAAATTATCGATAAATATTGTATGACTAAAGTTATGAGGTATTACTATGAGAATCCCTGAAAGTCATAATGATAAATACACTTTGAAGGTCTGGAAGAGAAGAGATAAAAGAGTTCAAAAATCTTTTGAAGAGCAGTTGAAAGAGAGTATCAACAAGGGAAAAGCTAAGGTTGAAAAAAAACTTCAAAAGAGTATTTTGGACACTATTATTTAGAGAAAATGGAATGTTGAAAAAATAAAAATTCCTAAGGCGAAGGCTCAAGCATGGTGGAGGCTAGTTTTATCGGAAGTTTTTATGTATTAACATATCGACTGAATATTTTCCTCCACCACTAACTAGAAGTGGGATGCTCATTCCGATGACCAATAGATGATACTCAAAACCTTCCCCTGCTTGCTTACCAAACCAGTTCATGAAAAAACCATTAGGAATGTGTACGGTTATAATAGCCCCCACCATTATACAAATTAATCCAAGTGCAGATAACCGAGTACAAAAGCCTACGATTAATCCTAGTGCACCCAATGACTCTCCCATGACAATCAAAAACGCGATTATCCAGGGCAAGCCAGCTGTTTGGGTAAAGTAAGTCATCGTATTAGTAAAGCCAAAACCACCAAACCAGCCAAAAAGTTTTTGCGCGCCATGAGGAAGAAAAACACAACCCAATATCACTCGAGGCACCCAATACGAAAAATTATCATTGGTTTG
>Ga0209019_1001824_pt1 | contig 10493 bp, 5 predicted proteins | sample METZYME_3_300m_FD_187549 | JGI IMG/M metagenome (GOLD analysis project Ga0209019, IMG submission 187549) | Marine microbial communities from oxygen minimum zone in mesopelagic equatorial Pacific - METZYME_3_300m (SPAdes) (version 2) | ecosystem: Environmental > Aquatic > Marine > Oceanic | place... | reverse complement strand
ATTTCACAATCAATTTGGGTAAATTCAGGCTGTCTATCAGCCCTTAAATCTTCATCCCTAAAACATTTTACAATTTGAAAATAACGATCTAATCCCCCCACCATAAGTAGCTGCTTGAAAGTTTGGGGAGATTGAGGAAGAGCGTAAAATTTACCCGAGTTCATTCTAGATGGAACTATAAAATCACGTGCACCTTCAGGTGTAGACTTTATAAGACAAGGTGTTTCTACATCAATAAAATTTAAGCCATTTAGATATTTTCTTATTTCAGAGCTTACTTTATTTCTAAAAATTAATTTATCCTTAATAGAATTTCTTCTAATATCAAGATATCTATATTTCATTCTAAGCTCTTCTCCTCCATCAGTTTTATTTTCAATTGTAAATGGGGGAACTTTTGAACTGTTTAATGTTTTTAAATCGGAAACAAGGACCTCAATTTCACCAGTAGGAATATTGGTATTTTTTGAACTTCTTTCAATCACTTTCCCTGTGACTTGAATAACATATTCTCTTCCTAAATCTTTAGCATTTTTAATAAGATCTTTGGAACTTCTTTTTTCATCAAAAATTAATTGTGAAATGCCATACCTGTCTCTTAGGTCAATCCAAACCATAAATCCTTTATCTCGGGATTTATGTACCCATCCAGATAGAGTTACTTCTTTATTTAAATCAGATATTCTTAATTCTCCACAATTATGGGTTCTGTACATTTCTTTCATTTATATACTATAAATTTAATAAGATATTATCTATATCTAATCCCAATCCACAATTTAAATTTTTCAATCATAAAAAACAAAGATGGAACCACAAATAAAGTTAAAAATGTAGCTACAAATAAACCTGATATTACAGTAGTTGCCAATGGACCCCAAAAGAAAAAATTATCTCCTCCCCACCAAATATTAGGATTAAAATTACTGAATAAAGTATAAAAGTTAATATTGAACCCAATCGATAATGGCATTAAACTAAGCATTGTAGTAATTGCAGTTAACAGTACTGGTCGGAGTCTTGATTTACATGATTGAATAATGGATTCAAATTTTATTTGAATTAATTGTTTGTCTTTATTGGCTGAGTCCATTTGTTTTCTAGTAATTAAGATATCACAATAATCTAAAAGTACAACTCCATTATTTACAACAATACCAGATAAAGCAATAATACCCAGCATAGTCATTAGAATAACAAAGGAATTTCCAGTTAATGCTAAGTAGCCAAATACTCCAATTAAACTTAGAATAATTGCAATCATAATTATAGCTGGCCTGCTGATGGAATTAAATTGATAGATTAATAATAAAAAAATTAGTAATAAACCGATAAAAAAAGCTTTTAATAAAAATCTTTGATTTTTATTTTCCTCTTCAATTTGGCCAGTATAATCTATATTAATTCCGATTAAATCTTCAGGGAAGTTTGTCATCGCATTTTCTATTTGTGAAACTACAGCACCAGCATCTGTATATCCAGAAGATAATCCGGAATAAATATTAACAATTCTATTGAAATTTTTATGTTTGATTTCGCTAAAAGTTCTAGAAAGAGAGGTGTATGTTACAGCAGAAATCGGAATTTCTTTTATTAATCCATTTGAAGGGTCTCTAAAAATCAAATTTTGATCATAAAGTGCATTTTCAGAATAGCGATCTTTTTTATTAAACCTTACATTAATATCATATTCTTCGCCATTTTCTTTATAAATTCCAGCTTTTGTCCCAAATAAAGAAGTTCTCAATTGTTGTCCAATTTGACCTGCGCTTAATCCTAATTCTCCAGCTTTTTCTCTATCGATATGAACTAAATTTATAGTTCTAGATTTATTTACATCAATTTTTAATTCTTCAATTCCAAGAATATTTTTTGTATTAATAAATTCAGTTATTTTTTCAGCTTTTTCAATTAATTGAGTATAATCCTCTCCTGTAATAGAAATGTTAATAGGGTAGCCTACTGGTGGCCCAGATTGATTTTTTTCAACAGAAATAGAAACACCAGGGTATTTATCTATTAATGCAACTTGGATTTCTTTTCTTACATCGCTAGAGCTAATTCCTCGTCTATATTTAAAATCTCTAAAAGATATGGTTATCTTAGCTCTATTGGGCATTTCAGATAAAGATCCCAACTCAAATTCTGGATTTTCAGACCCTTCTCCAACCTGTGAAATAGTATTTTGAACCATAAAATTATAATTGGAATCATCTAAATATTTTTTGGAATTAATGATTTTTGAAATGTCCTTCTCAATTTCTTTTGCTATTGCATTGGTTTTTGAGATATCAGTTCCTTCAGGATATTGTATATATACTATAACTTGTCTGGGATCTTCATCAGGGAAAAACTCTATACTAGTTCTTTGCGATTCAACAGAACCACCAAAACTCATAAAGGAAAAAATAAGAAGAATTAAACTAACAAAAACTATTAGATATGGACGTTTTCCTATGAGTATTTTTTTAAGAATTTTTTCATAAAAATTATCAATTATTGGAAGAAATTGTAATTGAAAATTATTAGCTATTTTCCTTAAAACCAATCGATAAATCCAAAAATTAACAGAAATAAATATCTGTATTGAGCCAAAGAATCTACAAAATTCAGCTGTCTCATTGTTAGCTATTAATAACCCAGATATAAGAAATAATACACCAGAAACTGCTAGAATACTTGTGATTCTAATAAGTCTTTTTAATGGCATATTAGTATCTTCAATTTTCATCATTTTTGAAACCAATACAGAATTAAGAAATATTGCTACAAATAATGAAGATCCCAGCACAACGGAAAGAGTTATCGGAAAAAATATCATAAACTTACCAATTCTACCAGGCCACAATCCAAGCGGAATAAATGCCGCTATAGTTGTCGCTGTAGAAATAATTATTGGAAATGCTATTTCAGAAATACCTTTTTTAGTGGCCTCTATTCTGCTCATTCCTTCTTTTTCCATTAGTCTGTATACATTTTCAACTACAACAATACCGTTATCCACTAACATTCCAAGCCCCATTATTAACCCGAATAGTATCATTGTATTTAGAGAATATCCTAAATTGTCTAATATTGTTAAAGACATAAACATAGACATAGGAATTGCAAAGCCAACAAACAATGCATTTCTAAACCCTAAAAAAAACAGTAAAACAGTAACAACTAAAACAATTCCAAATATTATGCTGTTTACCAAATCAGTTACTTGATTTTTTGTCAATTCAGACTGATCATTAGTAATGCTTATTTTAAGATTTTTGGGAAAGACATTGGCTTTATAGTCTTTCACTATTTTTTGAATTTTTTCAGCTGCTGCAATAGTATTTTCTCCAGATCTTTTTTTTACATCTAACATCACTACTGCTTCACCATTTTCTCTGGCGAATGTTGTCACTTCTTTTTCTTTAAAGCTTACAGAAGCAATATCTTTTAAAAAAACAGAATTATTATAATTAGATTTTACAACAAAACTTTCTAGTTCAATGGGAGAATTGATTTCTCCAAGTATTCGTATTGTTTTCCTTTTTCCATTTCCTTTTATGTTCCCTGCAGAAATAGAAATGTTGCCATCTTGTATAGAATTTATAATATCGTAAAAACTTACTTTAGCTGCCATCATTTTATATATGTCTACAGCTATCTCCACTTCTCTATCAAGAGCGCCTCTGATTTTGGCTTTTTTTATTTCAGGAAGATCTTCAATATCATTTTGAATTAATTCGGAATATTGTTTTAATTTTTCTGAAGTATAATCTCCTGAGATATTGATATTTAATATTGGCATTTCTTCAGTAAAAGTTAGATTAAAGACATTTGGGTCAACCTTTACATTATTGAACATAGGCCAATCTTCACTAGAAACTGCAGCATCAATTTCATCTTTTACCTTTAGTTTAGCTTCTGTAAAACCTATTTTATCGTTAAACTCTATAATTATTATGGAAAAGTTCTCCTGAGAAGAAGAAGTTATTTTATCAATATTATTAATAGACTTTAATTTGTCTTCTAATGGTTCTGTAATTAATTTTTCAAGATCTTCTGAAGTATTCCCTGGATAGATGGATGTAATAAATACTAAATTTTCTTTTATTTCTGGATAATCCTCTCTTGGCATATTAAAATAAGAACTAATTCCAAGAACTAATATTAATGTCATTACAACATACATAGTTGTACTATTATTAATAGCCCAGGAAGATAGGCCAAACTCTTTATCGATATTATTATTCAAATTTTTATTATTGCTTAATTGATTATTTTTACTCTAGTATTGTCAACTATTTTTCTCATTCCTTCAATGACAATTTCATCATCAACAGAAAGTCCAGAGAGAACTTCTATATAATTCCCATTATTTTTGCCAGTTTTAATGATTGTTTTAGAAACATAATTTTTCTTTTCTTTTCTATAAATTTTATAAACATATTTTTCATTATTGCTATCGATACTTATAAAACCTTCTTTTATTAAAATGGCATTATCATTTGTGTAGTCATTAACACTTACTTTTGCATTTAAATTAGGCTTGATATTAAAATCATTTTTTGGAAGATCTAATTCTATCTTATAAGTTCTTTTTATAGGGTCAATAAAATTTCCTGCTTGTCTAATAGAAGTTTCTAAAAATTCATCAATTAGTGGAAATGCAACTTTAGCCTTTTTCCCTGTAGAAATTGTATTTATATAACGTTCAGGGACATTAGATTCAACATACATTCTTTCCATATTTAACAGAAGCATTAAATTAGATCTCCCAGGGTATACAACCTCACCTTCTTTAGCAATTATATTATCAATAGTCCCATTAAACGAAGCTTTAATTACAGTTTTCTCTAGTTGTTTTTTTAATTGTTTAATGGCTTCTTTTTGCGCTTCAAACATTGATTTAGTTTCTAAAAATTGCATTTCACTTCCAATATTTTGCGCCCAAAGCCTTTCTTGTCTTTCATAAGTAGTTTTAGTTAGATTAAAACTTATTTCTAATTGAGAAAGCTGTTGTTTAAGCCCGCCATCATCAATTATTGCAAGAGTTTGGCCTTTCACAACTTCTTCTCCACTTTTAACATAAATCTTATTTAAAACTCCAGAAAACTCGGGATAAATTATAATTAATTGGTCTGATTTTACATTACCCTGAAGTTCTACAAAATGTTGAAAAGTATTGCTTTTTAAAATTGCAGTTTCAACAATTGGAAATTTAGAATTTGCATTTAATTCTTCCAGTTTATTATCAATTAGATTCAGTTTAATGTAAATTTCTTGTTGAGACTTTATAATTTCCTTTCTTTTTTGAGCTATAAGATCTAGGTCATTGGTTTTTAATACTTGTTCAATTGATGCATTAGGATTATTACACCCAGTAGAAGCCAAAATAATTAAGCTATATAGAGTCGTTTTTAAGTAATGAATTTTTTTATTTCTCATTTAAAATAATTTCTAGATTAGTTTTCCTGTTAATGACTTCTGACATTGACTGAAGAAGTTCATTTTGGATTGTATAAAGTTGGTTTTGAGCTTGCCTAAGGTCAAAACTTGAAGCCAGGCCTTCATAAAATTTAATTTCATTTTTCTTTTCAATTTTTTTTGCCAACTCTAGATTTTTAATTGTATTGTAATATTGATTAATAGCAAATTGATAATTTGTTTGTGCATTTTCAATTTCTACTAATATTTTTTGTTCAGTTTGTTTTAAGTCCACTTGAGCTTTTTCAACCTCAATTTTTGCTTGTTGTGATTTGGCAGATCTTCTAAGAGAGGTAAAGATTGGAATAGACATAGTGACACCTACCAAGGAAGAAGCATACCATTTTTGATCTGAATCTAAAAAACTAAAGGATTCACTGTTTCCAGTATAGGTTTTACTAATAAAAGCAGACAGGGTTGGAAGTGCTTTAGATTTTTCATATTTAAATAGTGCCTCTTGAGATCTTTTAGCATTAAATGCAATTTGATAATCTATATTTTGATCTAATGAAACCGGTTGATTTATTGCATCTAAATTTATTTTTTTTAAAGTCAATTGATGTAACCCCTCTAAAAGAACTATTTTTTCTTTTAACGGTATTCCCATTATCATTTTTAAAATATTTCTTGATGTTTTACCAAATTTTACGGCATATTCCAAAGAATTTTTTAAACTAGAATGTGTAATAGTTAATTGCTCAACATTTTCCAATTCAGTTAAACCATTTTCATAAATTTTTTGAATTTCTTCAAGATTTCTTTTTACATTTTTTAAGTTTTCTTTTAGGAATTTTACTCTTTCTTCACTTACAAGAACATTTCCATATGCTGAAATGACATTTCTTTTCACTTCTAAATCAGTTTTTGTTTTTGCATTATCTGCTATTTCTAAATAAAGTTTAATTGACATAAGTCCAACCATGTAAGACCCATTAAAAAGTAATTGCCTTAAGGTTGCTGACCCATCGAAAGTTTGTTTTGTCCCAAAAGATATTTCAGAAAATTCTCCTGGATTTCCGCCAAAAAACTCAGCAGGGACAAGTGATATAGGCTTTTTAATATTATTTGAATATTCTAAAAAAGCACTAATATGGGGAAGACCTGTAGCAATTGTTTCCCATTTTTTAGCTTTTGCTATCTTTAAATCACTAGAAGCATTTTTTGAGGCACTATTATTTTCTAATGCATAGAAAACAGCAGCATCTAAAGTAAATGAATTTGTTTGTGCATTAATTATTGGTATATATAGACCAATTATAAATATTATAAATAACTTTCTCATTAATTATTTTTTATAAACTGATTTAATTTTTTTAATCCTTTATCAGTTACTATAGCTCTTAGGTGGTACTCGATATAATTGCCCATTAATAATACAGGGTCATATTTGTCAGCTGGAAAAATTTCTTGATCTTTTATGCCTGTCACTCCATTGAAATAAAGTTTTGAAATCAAATCTACATTAATGTCTTTTCTAAAAAGATTTAGTTTAATGCCATTTTGTAAACTATTAATAGTGGTACTAGTCATAAACTCAAATTGTTTGATTGTAATTTTTTTATGGATATCGGGATAATACTTTTTAAGTTGGTATAATGGTGCAGTTTTTTCTCCTTTAAGGTATTTTAATAAAAACAATTTAATGTCATAAAGTTCACTTATAGGATCAATAGAATCTTTTTTTATTTGTTTAATTCCACTAGTTATATTATTAAACATATGGTTTGTAACTCTATTTATAAGCTCATTTTTATTATTAAAAAAGTTATAGATTGTTTTTTTAGAAATCCCCATTTCATTAGCGATATGATCCATTGTTACACTCTTAAATCCTAATGTTAAGAAAAGCTCTTTCGATTTTTCAACAATTAAATCTTTCATATAAATTTATTTTGGAATGCAAATATAGCCAGGAAACTTTAAAAACCAAAAAAGTTTCCAAAGTTTTCAGCATTAAATAAAACCTTAATAATGTATTTTTGTGAAAATTAATTTGATGGGCTTAATAATAGAATATAATGAAATGATTAAAAAGGGATTAAATGAAATCTCTTTTAATGATGGGTCAGATTCGTTGTATGACACTGTCAAATATTTTTTAGATATCGGAGGTAAAAGAGTTCGTCCACTTCTTACTTTAATGTCTTGTTCTTCCTTTGAATGTGAACCAAAATTTGCTTTAAACGCAGCTTTATCTGTGGAGCTTTTTCATAATTTCACTTTAATACATGACGATATAATGGATTCAGCAACTACGAGAAGAGGAAAAGAAACTATTAATAAGAAATGGGGGAATAATTCTGCAATTCTATCTGGAGACGTAATGCTGATAATGGCTTATGAATTATTAGAAAACTATGACAATAACACCTATACACATTTAAATAAATTATTAAATAAATCTGCTAAGGAAGTATGTGAAGGACAACAAATGGATATGGATTTTGAATCTAAATCGAATGTTTCATTTGATCAATACATTAAAATGGTTAGTTGTAAAACAGCAGTTCTTTTAGGCTGTGCATTAAAAATGGGGGCTATTGTTGCAAATGCTTCAATTGAAGATCAAGAAAATATTTATCAGTTTGGAATTAATCTTGGCTTAGCGTTTCAATTACGGGATGATTATCTTGATACTTTTGGAGAAGAAAATATAGTTGGCAAAAAAATAGGCGGAGATATTATTAAAAATAAAAAAACAGTATTATATCATATGGCAATAATTAATTCCAATGAAGCTCAAAAAAAAGATATTACAGAATTATATAATTTAAAGGATCTTTATAATAAAAATAAAATTGCTAAAACAACTTTATTGTTTAAGGAAACAAAAGCAGACATTTCATCTTTAGAATTGGTTGATCAATACAACAAAAAGGCGATAGATTCTCTTAATAACTTAAATATTAATCAAAATTTTAAAAATGAATTTATTGCTTTTGCTAATAATCTTATGAAAAGGGATTTATAATTTATAAACCCTTTTTAAAAAAATTGGAATTTTAAATATGTAACTTAATTTAGCATCAGTATTTCATGTATTATTTTAAAATTTTGATTCAATTCTTGATTAATTGAATCTTTGGTATTAAAAAAATTCTTTATTATCCACCTTGTTTCTTCTGTTGAACCGTGACTGCTACTTAATAATTGCATTGAAAATTTTTTACTTGCTTCTATACCTTCTAATTTTTTTATAGCTTTTAGCCCAAGCCAATGGGAAAAGCTTTTATTTTTGATGTTACTCCTTGAGTAATCAATTATCTTTTTAAGATATTTTTCTGCGTTATTATTATCTAGTTTAGAGTAACAATAGAAAAGCAAATAATCTTGAATTCTTTCATCTACATTATATGGTTTGCCTACTCCTAATTGCTCAGGCCATTCTTTGGAAGTATTTATTAGATTAATTGCTTTATTATAATTCTTTTTGTTAATTTCTTCCATAGTTGATCCAAAATAAGCGCTTGTATATAAATCTCTTCCTTCTCCTGCATGTTCATATGGTAGAATATGTAATTTATTAAGAGATGATACGGCAGTTTTATATTTTTTTAATTCTATTAATGTTTTAACATAATCCATTCCTATTATGTAATTTGATTTATTTTGATTGTATGTTTTTTTTATTATTCCAAGAGCATCCTTATTTTTCTCTTTTGACATATAGTAATTTGCTAAGGCTCTTGCAACTCTCCAATTTGATGCATCTAAAGTGTATGCTTTTTTAAGATCTTTTAGGGGATCTATTTGGTTTGTTTTTTTTAGAAGGTGTGCGCGGGAAAGATAAAAGGTAGAATGGTTAGGGATATTTTGGAGTGATATAAATTTTTCAATGGCTTCATCGATTCTATTTTTCCCCCATAAATTAAGGCCAAGAAAATAAGTGATTTTCCAGTCTGATAGGATTGAATCGGCCCATTTTAATGCTTCAATAGTTTCTCTTCTAAACGGGAAAACAAAATCAACTAAAGAAGATTGAACTACAGTTTTTAATTTGTCTTTATCTTTTATGAGAAAACTTTCCCAAATTTTATTGATTGATTCATTTGGACCAAGCTCTAAAAGCTTAATAGCTTCATCTACTAATCCTCTATTATAGTAACTTATTGCTAGTTCTAAATAAGTTTGATATGCTAGCTCTGATCTGTGTGAATTAATTACTAATTCTCTATTCTCATAATTAGTTATAGTCAAATATTTTTCGTAGGGTATAATATGATGGAGTGGATCTAAATCATAAATTTTTTCTAAGGATTTAGTGGCAGCTGAAATATTATTATTTTTTCTATATGCAATAGCTAAAATTTCCATGGCGGGAATATTTTCACTATTAAATTTTAATGCTTTATTAGCATACTTAATAGCTTTACCATATTGTTTTTCTTTTAGGAAGATATCTCCCATTTGAGAAAATGCATTTGATCTGTATTTAATAGATCTTGCAGCCCATCCAAATGTTTCTTTGGCGTTTAGATTATCATGGGTTGCTTTATAAATAATTCCAGCAATATAATTTAGTGAAGGATTATAAGTATCGACGCTTAATCCTTTATTAATTATTTCAAGGCTTTTTATATATTCTCCTTTTCTATACAATAATTCCCCTAGATCAGATCTTGCATCTAGATGATATGGGTCTTTTGATATAATTTCTATTAATTTATTTTCTGCTTCTATAAATTGTCTGTAGCTAATATTTTCTCTTGCTTCTAGATAGAGTTTTTGTAAAGTGTTTTTAAATTTTAGTTTGTTATCTGTTGTAAAAGTACGAGCAATAATATTTAAGTTAGGGTCAGACATATAATGTAAGTCTAAATCTTTTATTTGCACTTCAAAATGACTTTCGCTTTTATAAGGCAATTTAGTTTTGAAGACATCCATTGGCTTTAAATTGATCTCTTCAGTATAATATAATTTCTTATCAGATATAATATGAAGCTCACTTTGTGTGTGTTTAAATGGATTTATTTTTATTATTAAAGAATCATTTGTTTTTTCAATGTTCATTGCGCCATATGGAGAAG
>Ga0209019_1001821_pt1 | contig 10502 bp, 10 predicted proteins | sample METZYME_3_300m_FD_187549 | JGI IMG/M metagenome (GOLD analysis project Ga0209019, IMG submission 187549) | Marine microbial communities from oxygen minimum zone in mesopelagic equatorial Pacific - METZYME_3_300m (SPAdes) (version 2) | ecosystem: Environmental > Aquatic > Marine > Oceanic... | reverse complement strand
TAGGTGCCATAAAGAAGACACCGCCTAATTTGCTTTCATGATCCATGTGGGCCATTTTCATGCTATCATGATCCTTGTGGTCCATTTTCATACTATCATGATCCTTGTGGTCCATTTTCATGTCATGCTTCTTTCCGGACATTTTCATTCCTTCCTTCTCTTCGGACATCTTCATCTTCATACCAGACATGGACTCATTCTCTTCACCTTCTTTGGGCAGTGCCCCGGTGTACATAGAGCCTCCCAATTGCATCTCAGCCTCTTTACTAAGATGTATCATCTTGTGGCAAGAATCATGTTTTTGGGAACCTGCTATGGCTGTTGAGGAGGAAAACAGCAAAACCAGACATATCATTCCCGTTGTACGAAAGTTGTAATTATGAATAAACATTTTTTTATTCTCCAAATTTAGGTGAATTTTGTAAACCAGTACTCTGCCGACTCGGACTGGTAACCTTGACAGATATGAAGTCAACCGCTTGGTCGGTAAACTGTTCCAACCTCAACGAGTTGAAGACCACCAGCAGGCTCGAGCCAGCCATCAATCCTGCGGCCAAGATGGGCTGGAGCATGCCAAAGACAGCCAGCGTGATGGCAACCAGATTGTAGCCAAAGGCCCACAGTAAATTAGTTATGATCGTTCTATGAACAGCTCTTGCCAACGAAATCACCCAAGGTAGCAAAGCTAGTCCTTTTTCTGGTAAGACTAAATCAGCAGTTTCTCGAGCCAAATCAGTGGAAGATCCTACAGCTATTCCTACCTCTGCTCTAGCTAGTACTGGTCCGTCATTAAGTCCGTCGCCTACCATTATTGCTGGATCTTCTATTCCGCCCCATTGTTCTATGAAGTTACACTTTTCATCCGGAGACATTGAGGCTTTCCATTCTTCGACACCAGCAGATTTAGCTATTCGACTTGCAACTGCAGGAAGGTCCCCAGTAAGCAGCATGATTCGCATGCCCAGGCTTTGTAATGTCTTTACCATAACTGGAACTTCGGGTAGTAGCATATCATCTAGCAGCAAAAGACCATGAATCTTGCCAGACCATCCTACACATACAACTGTCTGTCCCGAACTTTCGTAGTTCCGTAGTTTTTTAACAAATGCGGTGGGCATTTCCAGCCCTTGTTTTTTCATCCACTCGCTACGTCCAACAGCAGTCAGTTCTCCTCCAATATATCCCATAACACCATTTCCTGCAACCGCCTGAACTCTTTCTGGATTAGTTACATTCAGGTTTCGCTCCTTGGCTGCTGAAACAATTCCCTGGGCCAAAGAGTGTTCAGAGTGCTGTTCTAGGCCGGCAGCTCTCTGCAAAACTTCTTCCTGAGAAGCATCGTTGTTTTCAATCTCGATGAGGCTGGTTGCACCTTTTGTCAATGTACCAGTTTTGTCGAATGCAATTTTCCTGATTTGTGCAAGTGTTTCTTGAACTTCCCCTCCGCGAATGATACAACCACGTTGAAGGAATTGTCCCAATCCTAAAGCAGTAGCCAGAGGAGCAGCTAAACCTAAGGCACACGGACAGGCAACAACCAAGACAGCCAATCCATTTAGAAGTGCTTGGTTTAGGGGAACCAGTGACTGCCAATATATGATGGTTAGAACTGCGATGCCTAATACTATGGGCACAAATATACTCGCCACATGGTCAGCCAAGCGTTGGATTGAGCTTGGATGTGATAACGACTCACGAACAGACTGACAGATAAGCCCCCACTGAGTAGCTGACCCCAAATTGCGGCATTCTACCAACAATGATCCTTTTTGGTTTATGCTCCCTGCCAAAACCAAGTCTCCTTCAGATTTTCTTACAGCTCGATTTTCTCCAGTAAGAATACTCTCATCTGCGGATGAAAAGCCTTCCAGTACTATTCCGTCAACGGGAATCCGCTCTCCAGGACGAACCCTTATGTTCATACCGACTTTCATTTTACTAATGGAACTACGTATCTCTTTTCCATTCTCAATAACTGTAGCCCATTGTCTTTCTGCTTCAAGAAGAGGTGCCACGTTACGAACGGCCTTGGCACGTCCGGAAGCCTCTAGGTAACGACCTAGCGTAAAAAGGACCAAAATCATAGTAGCAGTATCAAAGTAAATGTTTTCTCCACCAGTAAAGAGCATTAGCATCGAATATCCATATGCAGAAATGGCCCCTATAGAAATCAGTGTAGCAGAATTTAAATGACCTTGAAGAGCTCCTTCCCAGCTTTCTTTGATAAATGGCCCCCCCAATATGAACATAACCGGAGTTGCGAAAATTCCTAGCAACCAATAAAATTTGGGAAGCATCTCAGAATCAGCAACATCGAATGTTCCAGAGTAAAGCAGAAGGCTGAACAGCATAATGTTCATGGATAGAAAACCTCCTATCCCCAAGCGAACTAACAACCATGCAGCTTCAGGCTCCTCTCTGCTGCCATGTTTAACTTGAAATGCAAGGCAGCATCCGTAACAGCAAAAGGCATGTTCCTCTCCATTGACTATACGTTGAGTCGGATGAGATCCAAGAGATAATAGGCAGTGACTACAAAAATTTTCTAAACTATTTTTCATCACACAAAACTTTAATGTTCTGTTAAAGGTAAAAGTCCTCTAAGGATAGTAATCAAACCCAATAACATGATAAACATACCTGCAACCCATACAGCTCTTTTCCGCCAACGATGATTGATAAATTGCCCTACACCACCTATTAAAATCATTGCCGGGAAGGTACCGATACCAAATGATACCATTGTTATCATTCCTGAAAAAATATTTGCACTCACCGCGGCATACGCTATAAATGCGTAAACCAATGGACATGGAAGGAACCCGTTGAATACTCCAAAAGCCAAAGTAGCCGATCGGCTGCGAGAATTTAGAAGAGCGCGTAAAGAACTAACCAATGTATTACTGCCCAGACCAGTCGTTAAAATATGAAGTCGTTGTAAATATCCAAATAATTGGAGAGCCATGATCACCATTAGCAGACCGGCAAAAACAGCTAGGATTCTTTGACCTGTACTTAGAGTCTCAGGCAAAATGTTTCCAACATTTGCTAATGTGGAGTGGTTGTGCTTTATTTCCATGGGAATTTTTGGAGACATCCCTTCTGGTAAATAAAGGGCTTGCCCAGCCATTCCGGCAAGTCCCCCCATGAACATATAACTTGTTACCCTACCAGTGTTGTATAAAAGGTGACGGTATAGTGTTGCGATTCTTCCAGCTGGATCAACTCCTAAGGCACATGCAAACCCCCCGCACATGCCGATGCAGTGGAAACTGCCCGCTATTCCGGCAACAAAAATTACTATATAATGAGACATGGGGAACTAAAAGGACAAGATATTAGATTGCATAGATTATTTACTGAACGAGGAAATAAATATACTTTTTCCTACTTCTTAACTCTAAACAATCTAAAGCATAGGGGAATTATGCAAGTATTTCCATAAAAACTGACCCCCTGCAAGGCCAATTTATAAAGTGAGGAATTGCAGGTTTAGAATATTTCAGTGCATTACCTCCTATTTTTTAACTGCAAGATAGGCTACCCAGATAAAGAAAGCAACAGTCATGATAATAAAGATAGCAAATGCCATTTCTTCTGAACTCGTCATCAGATCTCCTTTAAAGTAGGGCTACTCCAAAAATATTCATTGTAAGTTCAGAAAACAAAATAATGAGATTCAATATTGCTACACCCACCATTAGTTTCGCTGCGTTCATTTTTTTCTTTCTAGTATGAATTTTAAAAAATCTTAAGTTAAAAAAATCTATTCTTTTTTGTTATCATAAAATAGTTCCACTAAAGAACCTTTAATAAATTCATAACTATTTATATATATTTTCATAATAACCTGTCGGGGTAGATTTCTCTTCATAGTCTAAACCAGGCCCCAATCCGCCCCAATACACATATCCATAATATATGGCCCAGACGAACAGTATAGCGTAAACCACCATCAGCCAGCCGTTTATTCTTCCATGACGTACCTGAATATGTCCCCCTCCATATTCTTCCACTTGTTGATGGTGGGGAAGGTTTTCTTGACTTGGAGATGTTTCTTCCGTTACAGTTTTTTCTGTGTTATTTAGTTCTTCACTCATCTTCGCTTACCTCTGCATGATATGCTTTATACTTGATCTCTTCAACATCAGTGAAAAGGCCCGACAATACTGCCCATACAAAAATACATACAGCCCCTAAACTCATAAACAGTGCTACAAAAAATTGTATCATTGTTGCTTCAATCATTGTTTATTCCTCATTTTTGGAGGGTTCGAGAATCTCAATACCTTTTCTACCTGCCCAAGCTTCCCCGGCATACTCACCAACTAATCCTCGTGAAGATTTTCGTTTGTATGCTTTTTCTGAAGTATTAGCTATAAGCTCAATATTATTTAGCGCCGACCTATCTTCTTGAGAAATAGACAATGCCCCTCCTGTCAGTGGGTCAGTGAATGCAGAGAGTGACAATACAAAATATGCCAAAGCCCAGCGGTCTTCTTCAGTTAAGGAGTCTCCATAGGAAGGCATAGGAGTACCACTCAGTCCTGTGGTTACTGTTCGATAAATGTCTTTAACTGAAGGTCCAGATTTGAACAGACCGGCGGTCAAGTCCGCGGGTAGAATAGGGTAACCGAAATCGTCCTCGAGCTCCCTAGATTTATCTCCATCTCCTTTACCAGAATTCCCATGACATTCCCAGCATTTTGCTTGTTGCCAAACTTCTTTCCCATGTTTGACAATATCCTCAGATGGTTCTGGTGCCATTCCAATATACATTGGAGCCTCAGCAGGTTCTTCTACAAAGTAACGATAAGGTGACTCAGGATCACTTCTGTCCACTGCCAGTTCATACTTAATATACTGGATAACAGCAATCCTTACTTTATCTGGAAGCATATGCCACGAGGGCATCGACGATCCTCTTATACCCCTGGTAACAGTTCTATAAAGATCTCCATCCTGGGGTAATGAACCTGATGGGGTTAGCCTGAACTTGAACACACCTTCATTAAAATTCCTTGGTCGAAATTTATACATAAATGTTGCTGCAGGACCATTACCATTACCTGTAATTCCATGACATCCTTCGCACCTACGAGCATATACTTCCTTGCCGTATTCTATCCATTCTTCAGATTTAGGAATGGATACCATTGATGCCTCCACTAGTTGTGGTTCGAAACGATCTCTCCATTTTCCACGGTTAGTTCCAAGTTTTTGAACATAATCAACTAATCCTCTAAGCTCTTCACTTTGTGAAATAACACTTACTGATGAACCAGTGAATTCTTCATTTGGAGTATGGATTACGGGATACTTACCCTCCTCAACAACAAAAACAAGTCCATCTTCATTAGGAGTGATAAGAATTTTTTCTTCACTTGAAAAATTAAAGACTCCTCCGGAGTTTGTATCTTTATCCAATGTTCGATTTCCATCAGAGTCTTCTACTATATTCACATTATAAGGACCTTTGAAAAGTTTAGCGAATCTGGGCATGATCGAATCAGGTATTAACATACGAGGATCCCAAAAGTGAGCAAGGTGCCATTCGTCGCTGTATTTAAGTCCCACTCTGGATAAATCTGGTCCTATACGTCGTGTTGAAAACAGGTGGGGTCTATCAAATGCGTATTCTCCTGCTTGGGTGACTGGTCCCCAGCGACGTGTTTCACCTGTAACGGGACGTACATACTGAGAGTGACAGTACCAGCACCCTTCTCGGATGTAGACCTGTCGCCCCAGTAACTCTGATTCTGAATAATCTGTAGCTTCGTGTTCCATCCATTTTAGTTCTCCCAAATCTGTCCGCACTACTTTGGTGACCTTAATTTGTCGTGATTCTGGTTCCAACATTGGAAGAACTCCTTGAACAAATAGTGCAAGAGTTGCAAAGAAAAAACCAGCCAGTAAAGAAACAGTTTTTAGATTCATACGGCCTCCTTTATCCTTGTCAAATCAGCATTTTGCTGACCACCTTTGTAAGAAGCCATAGCTGTTCGCATCAAGTTATAAACAAGTAGAGAAATGCCTACATCCATGCTTATTCCTGATATGGTTCGTATTAACCAATATGGACGCATCGCTACTAGAGAGTCCAGCCATTCAGTGCCTGTCATCCACATTGTCCCTTGCATCAATCCAGCCATTGTAAGTACTATCCCCATTATCGAAATTCCAAATGTTATTAACCAGAATGACCAGTTACCTAACTTGAATGACCAGAGTTCTTGATCATGAATTTTTGGCCAAACATAGACTGTTCCACCAATGGCCCAGACTACGAAAGTTCCAAATACCGTCAAATGAGAGTGAGATATGACAAAGTCAGTAAAGTGGGTAGGCTCTTGTAGAGACCGCAAAGCTTCTAGTGACCCCTGAAAACAGCCTATAAGATACATGAGTGCACCCATAATCAGGAATTTTGCTGTTAGGTTTCTTCCAAAAGTCTGCCAACGACCAATCATTGTACCAAAGAAATTTTGTAAAACCGTCCATACTGGAATAATGAGAAGCATTGAAGTGATTATGGCAAGTGTCTCTGCCCAGTCTGCAATAGGACTATATAAGTAATGATGTATTCCGACAAATGGGTAGAAAAGTGCTAGTGACCAGAACCCAATCAGCGACAATTTGTGGCTGTAGATTGGATTTTTAACACTCGCTGGAAGAAAATAGTAAATAATTACATAACCGGCTGGAGTAATCCAAAGTCCAACTATGTAGTGTATGAACAATCCATGGAACGCTGCACTATTAATTCCCCAAATACTGTAAGGAAGAATAAAACTTCCAAGAACTAGGTTTAATACTGTCCAGACAAACGCAGCGACTAGATACCATATACTGACATATAGTTGAGGCTCAGTCCTTTTGGCAACAGTAACTATAAACTGTATAGTAGCTAAAGTAACACATACAAAAAAGATACTGTCTGCAAGCAGTGGCATCTCACCCGCTTCCAGACCTTGGTTATATCCCATGGCCAGAAGAATCATGCCTAAAACAAGGCCTAAGTTCCAGACCCATGCCAACCAATAGCCTAGCTTTTCCTGCCAAACTCTTATTCCACACAACCTGGGAACTATGTAATAACAAAGTCCCATAAACAGTGTAGAAAATGCTCCAAATATGACTCCGTTTACATGCATTGGTCGTAGTCGGCCGAATTGAAGCTCCAAACTGTTTCCCAGGTAACCGGGATAATTAAAGTAGCTTGAGATAATAACTCCAATCGTTGGTGCGAACATTAACCAAAAAAGTCCCCAATAAAGCCAAAGTCTTACCAGAGGACGATCAACCAGCGAGTCAAGACGTTCTTGTACAGTCTCAGTCATTATACCTTTAAATCTTTACATTATTTTATACTGGAATCAGTTTGAATTTATAGGAAATTCAAAAACATCATTCGGTATATTAACGGGATACATGAGCACAGTCCCGAAATGTGATACATATTTTTAAAATACGTATCTCAACAGCACCATGCAAAAGTGCGGAATTTGCTTTTTTAAAAAATCACTGCGGACACACACAACCAATTAGTGGTTGAGTGTGTCGCATAAGTAAAGTACAGGCTAATGATCTCTAGTGAGTTCCAGGATCAATAATTGTACCTTTGTGTGACCACATTATGTAGGCCTCCAAGGCAACCATTGCTTCACTGTCAATCCCAATTTTAACTCCTTCATTGGGTTTCTCAATGCACCAATTTATCATTTCCCGCAGACCAGCAACCTCACTCATTTGTTCCTGGAATTTAGGAAACTGATGGGGATGGACATCCGAAGCAAATGGATGGCACATTGCGCAGGCCATTCCTGTCTTGGACATTGTAATCCCCAAGTCTTTTTGGGGTCCACCACCATGAAATAAAGCATCACCCATTTTTACCACTTCCATGTAGGCATCATCAAAAGCCTGCATGTCCGTTGCAGAGTGCCGCTTTTTGTGTGCTGATCCAGTGCCTGTTACAAGAAACAGAATCACTCCAGCAAACAGCGCGACAACACCAATGGTCCACACTTTATTGGATTTTATATTTAACATGCTCCTTCTCCTAATTTATGGTTAACGAACTCACGTCACGGCTGGAAGGAATTTCAAGCCATGCCGCCGATAAAATTTGAGTTGATTAGAATTTATTCACACTACTAAATCTTATCAACTACTTAGCATACTGCCAAATCTTATCGACTACTCTGCTTCTAAGTGCCAATCCAGGATTGTCGCCTGTACCGGCGTCCCAGGTGGCATCAGCATACACATCCCTGTCCCACATCATATAATCGTAATCCATGCGATTTTGTTGCGTCCAGCGATGTTTGGTCCATCCAACACCATCGAACGGATCGCCAGGATCAACACGGACATGAGGTTTTGTCAGTTTCGGAACACCTTCAGGTGGATAAGGCCATGGCCATGATGTAGCCAACATGCCTATGGAACGCATACTTCCTATTTCGTTGTACAGTACCTGGTGGGAATGACCATGAATATTGGTCACATTCGAGTATGGTCTGACAATCTCATGGACCTCACGCCAGTCACGAACCCAGAAGTTCCAGGGCGGATAGTATTCATACAACGGATTATGTGTAAAGATTACGATCGGTGTGTTCTTTTTCACAGTATTTAGATCTGAATCCAGCCATTTAAGCTGCTTCAGTCCTAGTCCTGCCCATGGACCGGCCACAGAGCCATCTAGGGCTTCCATATGTCCCATTCGCTCTTTCGGACTCATTTTTTTTGCGCTCCAATAATCTGGTGCCTGGCCAACCGTATTCAAGCCAACAAAATGAATACCATTAATGTTTTTACTCCAAGGAGATTCTCCAAATTCTTTATTCCAAAGTTTCCCCATGTCCAGATACCAGTCATGTTCACCTGGTATAAAGTATTTAGGCACTGTCACTGCTTTCAGTAATTGTGCACCAAGTCTCAACTCATCCGGATCCCCTTTCTGGGCTAAGTCTCCTCCAAAGATCATGAAGTCCGGTTTCATTGCTTGAATTTCTTTAAAGGCACGCTCCGCTTTATCTACAAAACGCGTATTCAGGGATTTTGGATAAAGATGAGTGTCCGATACCCAAGCAAAGTTTACATTGCCTGCTGCGTGGGCAATATCAATGGTATTAATTAATGGCCACCAACCATATGTGGCCGCACCTACTACACCTCCTGAAACGATAGACTTATGCAAAAACGTACGCCGGGAAATACTAATATTTTTGTCCGGTTTCAGTTTTCCGTTTCCGAAGGTTTTGTGCATCTCTAATTGATCAGGATGAACTTTTCTCATAAACTCTCCTTCTGCGAATGAATTCCCTATCCATAAGAGAAATGAATTTCCTCTTTTCAAGAGAAAGTTACTTTTTTAATTGAGCATTTACTTTAACCAGCTCATTAGCCTTAACTGTGAGGGGTATCTCAAGCCCTCCTGTGTAACCCTGGAAGGCCACCAGGGTATACTTACCCGGAGGGACATCAGTCATGGTAAACGTCCCATCTGTGCCGGTTATGGCATAGTACGGATTATCAACCACCTGCATCCATCCAAGCATCCAACCGTGCGCATCACAGTCAACTTTAACCGTGCCTGCACGCTTCATATTTTTTTCTACCCGTTGATTCTGATTAGGCAACGCAAGGTTAAAGGCAGTTCGCTTGCATGATTTGCCAAGTTTTTTACACAAGTAACCATGTGTGTTGTGAAGAACAGGATCAGAATTTACAATTGCTAACTTACCTTTACGAATGACCTGAACATTAGGTGCGAAGCGGCATCCCTTCTGATCAAGTACCGGTATAGTCTCTTGTTTTGGCCAGGCCTTACCCTTTTTGACTTTCTTTAAATAAACAATACTATCCTTAACACCTTTGTCAGGTCCTACGATAATTAATGGCACTTTGCGCATACCACCACAAACTGATTTATCTTTTGTAGGAATTATTGTTCGTTTTTTGACACGCCCAGTGAAGGTAATTTTGCCTTCAATTGTTCCACCGTTGGAAACATTTACTTCTTTATAGGCATGGACAGGCAGTACCCATCCGGCCAGACAGAAAAACAATAACAAACTGACTGGTTGTGCCAATTTGTTCATATAATAACCTTTCAGAAAAAAGGGTAAATAGCACTAAATTTTGCTATTTGTAAGATACAAAACACCAAAGTAAAAAATATAAAAAATATCTTACGGTATTAGTAAATTTACTAGTTAGTAAATTTACTCATAAGGAATTGTCATGTAATTTCATATTTTGTGTCAAGTGTTTTTTTCATTTATTTTAAAAAAAAAATAAAAGATTTTTTTATATTAATGATATTAGTTACTTAAAATTAATAAAAAAACTTGTTTTTACTACCAAAAAATAAAATTGGCAGAACTTATCTTGAAAAAATACAAACCAGTCTTCTTAATTTTATGGAAAATGTAATTGATCAACTAAAATTTAATTTTAGTCTTACCACTAGGTGGTAGAATCTTTACTTATAT
>Ga0209019_1001807_pt1 | contig 10542 bp, 12 predicted proteins | sample METZYME_3_300m_FD_187549 | JGI IMG/M metagenome (GOLD analysis project Ga0209019, IMG submission 187549) | Marine microbial communities from oxygen minimum zone in mesopelagic equatorial Pacific - METZYME_3_300m (SPAdes) (version 2) | ecosystem: Environmental > Aquatic > Marine > Oceanic... | reverse complement strand
CCACGGGCTCACGCTCGGGAGCCTCGCCGTGACCGCTCGTCCCGACTTCCGGGACCCGTTCCGGGCTCGCCTTCATCAAGGGGTGTCCTTCGCACCGTACCCAGAGACGGATGAAGAGGCGGTGGCGGCGCTCACCGAGGTCCAGCGGTTGCTGTCGGAGGGTGGTGTAGGCGCTGTCGTAGTGGAGCCCGTACAGGGCCGGGCGGGCGTCCGCATACCTCCCCCGGGCTTTCTCGGCCGGCTCGCCGAGCTGACACGCGCGGAGGGATCACTCCTCATCTTCGATGAGATCTTCACAGGGTTGGGTCGCACTGGGGTCGTCTTCGAGCACGAACGCGAGGGTGTTCTTCCCGATCTCGTGTGCATCGGCAAGGCGCTCGGTGGGGGGCTCCCGTTGAGCGCTTGTCTCGGATCCCGCGAGGTCATGGATGCCTGGCCCGAGTCGGGGGGCGAGGCGCTGCATACCAGTACGTTCCTCGGTCACCCACTGTCCTGCGCGACGGCACTGGCCTTCCTCGACGTCCTGGAAGAGGAGAACCTGGCCGCCCAGGCCCTCGACTTGGGCGATCGCATCGTTGAACGTTTGAGTGAAGCCCTCTCGACTCAGACCGGCGTGAGGCAGATTCGCGGTTGTGGACTGCTCATCGGGATCGAGCTGTGCTCTCAGGATGGTGAGCCCGTAGTGGGCGGCGGCGCTGTTGTGGCCGAGGCCGCTTTGAGGCAGGGGCTCCTGGTGTTGCCGGCGGGCGGTCAGGGTGAAGTCGTCGAGATCGCCCCGCCGGCGGTGTCCAATGATGCTCAGATCGATTTCGGCGTCACGTGCCTGGTCGAGACCATCAACGCAGCTCTGTCGTCAAGGGGCTGACGTCGCCAAGTCGACACCTTCGGCCAACTTCACATCCTTCTCCGTAAGACCGTTGGCGCTGTGCGTTGTAAGCGTGAGACTCACGGTCGTGTACCGTATGTCGATGTCCGGGTGGTGGTCCAGATCGTCTGCCAAGGCGGCGACGCGATTTACGAAGACGATGGAGTCACGAAAAGACGAGAACTCGAAATCCTTCGTAAGAGCGTTTCCCGACCTGTTCCACCCCTTTCGGCCTTTCAGCCAACCGTCGATGGATTCGTCGTTCAGGATGTCGGTCATATGTCTCCAAGCGTTCATCGAACGCTACGTATACGGGTTTGAGATCTGATGAGTTAACCCAGAGCCACCGGACCGTTCCGGGACTTGAATCGGCCTTGGATGGTGTATATTCTTTCGGCCCTCGTTCGAGAAATTGGGCTTTTGCCCCCATCGTCTAGTGGCCTAGGACACCTGGTTCTCAGCCAGGAAACCGGGGTTCGATTCCCCGTGGGGGTATGATTTCAGGTAGCTCGTCAGGTCGCTTAGCTCAGTTGGTAGAGCGCTACGTTCACATCGTAGAAGTCACTGGTTCGAGTCCAGTAGCGACCATCGGAATCGGTAAGGAATTGCCGGATCTGTTCTTGCTCTGCGAGTCCCTCCCTCCACCATTTTTGGTATGACGGCCTACTCCGGTATGACCGCACGACTGTTGGCATGACAGCCCTCTAGCCGACATGTGGATTTTCGTAACCGTCGGTGGCGCCACGGGTGCGCTTGCTCGCTATTGGTTGTCCGGGTGGGTCGACGAGACGTTCGCGGGCTTCTTCCCGCTCGGCACGCTGGTCGTCAACGTACTCGGATCACTTCTGCTCGGGTTCGGGATGCAGACGATGGAGGCCGTTCCGGTAAGCGCCGAAGTCCGGACGATGCTGACGATCGGCTTTCTCGCGGCGTTCACGACGTTCAGTACGTTTTCTTACGAGACCGTGATGCTCCTTCGTGACGGGGATTGGACCCGGGCTACGCTTTACACCGGTCTAAGCTTCGTGCTCGGGCTGACCGCCGTACTCGTCGGGATCGGGGCGGCATCGGTTCTCTTGAGGGCGAGGGGGTAGCATGACTGAGCAGTTCAGGGGTGAGCGGACCCTCGTGCGTGTGTTCATCGGCGAGAGCGACCGTTATGTGCGGCATGCCCGGGTGCGGCGAGGGGTCGCCGCCGCCGACTGAGGGCGTCGGGCACAGTGATCTCAGAGTAGAGCGATCAAACGTCGGTGGCTGCCCGAGGCTCGTCAGCGTCGAGGAAGCGCGCGGCGATATCGGGCGTGGGCGTCATACAGACATCTCGCTGACCGAACCAACGGTAACGATTGCGCGCAACCAGGTTGTAGACCGCGTCCCGGATTGGGCGGGGCAGCACAACTGCCAGACGGAGCAGCAGGAACCAGGAGCCCAAGCCGCGCAGAATTCGGAGGTCGGCGGCCGAACGCACGTGTACTCCGTCCGAGTCCAGGAGGACGATGCTGTCCGGGAGCGTGTCGATCTCGTTCGCATCCAAGACTTTCATCAACTCCTGGCGAGCGGCGTCCGACTGGAGGGAGGCGAAATCGAATCGTCCCTCCTCGTCGTGCTCGATCACCCACTGGACCGCCGAGTTGCAGAGGTTGCAGACACCGTCGAAGAGGATGACGGGCCGCTGGCGGGCCATTTTTTCCTACCTCTCGCTCTCGAAGATCCCTGTCACCTGACCCTCACCGATGATATGGCCTTCGATCGCCAACATTACCGCCTCACGCGCCAGCCCGGCGGCAAGCTCGAGGTCGGTGTCCAGGGCGTAGAGCGAAAACACATAGTGGTGGGCTCCGGCTCCAGCCGGGGGTCGCGGGCCGAAGTACCCTGGATTCCTCATCCCCATGACGCCCTGAGTCGTGCCGGCGATGGCTGCAGATCCGGTCAGAACAGGCGTGTCGGAGGGGATGTTTTCGGGAAGGCCGGTGGCGGTACCCGGAATGTTGTAGATGACCCAGTGGACGAAGCCGTTTGGCATCGGTACGTCGGAGTCGGTCAGTACAAGCGTGAAGGCCTCGGTACCCTCGGGAGCCCCACTCCAGCTTAGCTCCGGCGAGAGGTTGTCGCCGTAGGCGGAGTTTCGGAGCGGGATCGCCTCGCCGTCCGCGAACGCCGAACTTGAGACGGTAAGTTCGGCCACTTGCGCCGCGACCGTGGTTCCAGGCACGGCCAGCAAAACAAGGCTCGAAGCTGCCCAAACCGAGAATATCTGTTTGACTAACATGTAAAGTTGGGTTCCTTTCGACTACGGGACCCTCAGTTCCGGGGCCCGCGCGTGATGGGCGTACCCTGGATCGACGGTACTCCCACGAAGACACAGAAGGCTATGCGAACGTTGAATGAGGATCAACCGCTCAGTGTACGGTCCTCTCGGCGGCCGGTGACGGCTCCGACGTCGCGGCTAAGTGAGGACCCCATACTGGAGGACAAGGGAATGAAAACCACGCTACTTCATGTACGTCGCCTAACGGTGGCCGCTGCACTGCTGGGAGCTATCGTCTCCCCGCGGGCTGTCTCCGCCCAATCCGCGCTCGACGCCTCCGAGGCCGGGGCATTCATGGGAAGTTGGAGTGTTTCAGTGCAGTCGGATTTCGGTCCGCTCGAGTTTCCGCTCGTGGTCACGGACCAGGACGGCAAGGTCGCGGTCATGGTCGGACTACCCGATCCCACCGGTGCTGGTGCCGGCGATCCGGTTCCTGTGACCAATGTCACTCGGTCCGGCGAGGGCCTCGTCCTGAACTACGACTTAGACGCCCAGGGGCAGTTGGTGCCTGTGTCCTTGACGCTGACCCCGAATGGTGAGGATCTGGCAGCTGTATTCGACATCGGTGGCGGAGCGTTCAGCGCCAGCGGGACCGCTAGACGGGCGTCCGACTGATTCTTACCTGGGGGATAAGGAAATGAAAACCACGCTACTTCATGTACGTCGCCTAGCGGCGGCCGCTGCACTGCTGGGAGCTATCGTTTCTCCGCGAGCTGTCTCCGCCCAATCCGCACTCGATACTTCCGAGGCGGGGGCGTTCATGGGAAGTTGGAGCGTCTCGTTGCAGTCGGATTACGGTCCGCTCGAGTTTCCGCTCGTGGTCACGGATCAGGGCGGCAAGGTCGCTGCCAGCGTTGGATCACCAGATCCGGCCGGTGGCCTGACGTCCGTGACCGACATCGCCCGGTCCGGTGAAGGTCTCGTTCTGAACTACGAGTTCGACGCCCAGGGGCAGCTGGTGCCCGTGTCTTTGACGCTGACCCCCGACGGTGAGGATCTCGCAGCCGTATTCTCCATCGCTGACGGAGCGTTCACCGCGGGCGGGAGCGCCAAGCGAGCTTCCGACTGAGTTCGCCCTGATTCGACTAGCTTCCGACTGAATCAGGTCGGGGGTTGCCGGGCGGGGGGAAAAAGGGAGGGACGAGGGGGAGTTACGTCAGCCCTCCTCCCCGAGGTACTCGCGTCGAAACTGGGAGTGCGCCAGCGCATCGGTCGGCGTACCGAGGTGGTGGGTTGTTCCGGCAACACACCAGATAATCGCGTCAGAGATCTTGAACAGAACCCGGGCGTCGTGCCCCGATGTGATGACCGCGGCCCCCTTTTCAGCCAAGGTCCGTAGGGAGTTGCCGACGTCCTCCTGATTGTGTGGTGAAAGTCGGACCAACGGCTCATCCACGATCAACACCTTTGGGGCGCGAGCCAAAGCCAGGGCTAGGGAAACGCGCATTCGCTCTCCCCCTGACAGGGATCGGACCGTTTGATCCAACAGGGCCTCTATTCGCATCTCTGATATCGCTTCGGCGATCCCCTCTGAGCCGAATGTGGCGGCGAGGGCCCTCAAGTGGTCTCGTACGCGATAGGCCGGTGAGATGAGTTGCGTCTGCGGCACGAACATCAGCCCCGAACGGGCCAGGCGGGGCAGAGATTGATTCTCTCTGACGTCACCGAAGAGAGAGATAACCCCGTAGTCGGGGCGGAGGACGCCGGCAGCGATCTTCAAGAGGGTAGTCTTCCCGGCTCCATTACGGCCGAGCAGGGTCGTTACCTTGCCGGACTCGCCCCACATCGAGGCGGACTTCAGAACCTCCACTCTCCCAAAGGACTTCCCGATCCCTTCGGCACGGAGCGCGTACGCGCTCTCGGGGTTACGCAATTGCCACTCTCAGGCCGGCTTCCAACACGAGGCATTCAGCGACGACCACCAGTGCGATCCCGCGAAACGAATGTCCAAGGTTGGACAAAAAGACAATCTCGGATCTTCTACCCAACTCCAACCGGATCACCAGCACGATCACCGCAATCAAGAAAAGGGTGCTGCCCGCACTAGGGATCAGGGACTGGGGCAAGGGAGTGCCTGTCATCATGATGGCCCCGAAACTCGTGGCTGCATGAAGAACGAGCCATAGGACCAAGACGCGAACCAAGATGGCGTCCAGGAACGGCCTCGGAGGTAGTATGCGGTTCAATCGTACCTCGTCAGTAGACCCCGACCCTCAGCGCCCTCATCCAAGTGTCGGTGAATCCCGACCCCTCTAGGAGAAGTCCACCCCGAAGAACATCACCGCTATCAGAATGGCCGCCACCGCGATCGGGGCGACGAAGCGCATGAAGAACCGCCACGCTCCGTAGCTGAACCAACGCGGCTGCGTTCCGTCTACGAGCTCAGACTGCGTGATCTCGCGGGAAACGACCCAGCCGGCCGCGAGGGTGATGCCCAGTCCGCCGGTGGGCAACATCCAGTTCGACACGAAGTGGTCAGCCATACCGAACCAGCCGGCCTTTCCTCCGAAGAACATGTCACCCAAAGCTCCACCGAGCTGAAGGTTGGTGATGGCCGGGACCGCTCCGAATGATACGGCCGCCAGAATCGTAAAGAAGAAGATCGTCACGCCACACATCAGCGTCGCCTTTTGCCGGGCGATTCCGTGGTTGTCGATGACGTAGCTGGCCACGACCTCAAGGAGAGACATGGTCGAGGTCAGCGCAGCGAGGGCCACGAGTACATAGAAGAGTGGGCCTAACACCCGCCCGAACGGAACCTCTGTAAAGAAGAGTTCCGGGAGCGAGATGAAGAGCATTCCCACCGTGCCTGTGCCGCTGACCTGCTGATCCATGCCCGGCACGCTGAAGATCACCGAGAACATGACGACCGTTGCGATGAGCGCGATGAGCGTGTCTAGCGCGACGATGATCGCCGACGCCTTCACGATGGACTGGCTCTTCGAGATGTAAGAGCCGTAGGTGACCATCGCACCCATACCCAGCGAGAGCGTGAAGAACGAGTGTCCGAGGGCCTCGAGCACGCTTGCACGATCCAGCTCCGAGAAGTTCGGTCGGAAGATGAATCTCAGCGCGTCACCGGACCCACTCATCCCCAGCGCGGAAACGAAGAGCAACACCAGAATTCCGAACAGGATGGGCAGAAAGAGTTTGGCGATCCGTTCGATGCCCTTCTGTACGCCGAAGTACACGGTGGAGACTGTCGCGATACTGAACGCCAGAGAGATTCCGAGCTGAAGTGCTCCGTTCCCCGACTGAGCGCCAAAGAGATCTCCCATATTGGCGTCAGTGGGGAACCCACTGATCATCCAGGACGACGACTTTGCGAAGTAGTAGAGAGACCACCCCGCGATCACCGTGTAGTAGCTGAGCAGCACGAACCCGCACAGTACCCCCCAAAGGCCGAGCCACCCCCATGCCGGACCGACGACATCCTTCAGTGCGCCGACCACGCCCTTCTTGCCCCTCCGGCCGATCAGCAACTCGGCCATCATGATCGGCAGGCCCACCGCTGCGATACACACCAAGTAGACGAGCACGAATGCGCCGCCGTTATTCTCCCACGTGATGAACGGGAATTTCCAAAGGTTGCCCAGCCCGATGGCGCTACCGGTCGCCGCCAGGATGAAGCCCATGTTGGAACTCCAATGTTCGCGGGGCTGGCTCATCGGTTACGCTCCGTTGGAAGGCAGACGCAGGAAAACTGCGGCCCTGGTAGAATTCGAAATTCGGGGCCAACATATGGGAGGCTTTGAACTTCGGACAAGCGAACGAAGCAGACTAGTTTTCCCGTTTTCGGTGTTAGGGGTACGTTCGATCCATGACGATGACACGTAGGACGCTGGTGTGGATGGTCGGCTTGCTTACGGCTACGCCGCTTTCGGCCCAGGTCGGACCCCAGGGCAGTAGCGTCGTCGAGGTAGGACTCGCGCTGCGTCAGCTCGACGGCGTGAAGCGAGTTCTCATGATCGGAGCGCACCCGGATGACGAGGACTCCAGCCTTCTGGCCGCTCTCGCCCGGGGGATGGGCGTCGAGACGGCCTATCTCTCCCTGACCCGCGGAGACGGCGGGCAGAACATCATAGGGCCCGAGTTGGGCGAAGGTCTCGGCATCATTCGTACGGGGGAGCTCGAGGCGGCCCGTGTTCTGGACGGTGCAGATCAGTTTTTCACGCGCGCTTTCGACTATGGCTTCTCCAAGAGCGCTGATGAGGCGTTCGCCCATTGGCCGAAGGAGCAGGTCCTGGCGGACATCGTCGCGGTGATCCGCACTTACCGCCCCCAGGTGATCATATCGGTTTGGGCGGGGACACCTCGCGACGGGCACGGGCAGCACCAGGCGAGCGGGATTCTGGCCAATGAGGCCTTCGAAGCAGCCGCTGATCCCGGGCGCTTCCGCGATCTACCAGGACTCGCCGCAGAACCCTGGGGTGTGAGCAAGCTCTATCACTCGGCTCGGTTCCGTGGGCCGGGGTCCGGGGCGGACGGGCTCACCGTCCAGACAGGCATCTTCGATCCGCTCTTGGGGCGCTCATACTACCAACTCGCCATGGAGAGCCGGAGCCAACACCGCTCGCAGGAGATGGGAGCGGCACAGGCGCTTGGCGATCGCACGACTGGGCTTCAATTGGTACAGAGTCGTGTCGGCGGGATCAATTCCGACACGGGTATCTTCGCCGGCGTCGACACTACGTTGGCCGGCCTCGTGGAACGTCTTCCAAGGGACGCCGCTCCCGCGATTAGGCGCTCCATCGAATCGTATCGACTGGCGATTCAGGAAGCTGGTGCCTCTCTTGACGCCATCCAACCCAGCCGGGCCGCGGCCCCTCTGGGACGGGCCTACGTGATCCTGGAGTACACCTTCGGGCAGATTCGGGGGCTCGGAGATTCCGCCGCGCCGCTCGCAGAGGCTCTCGCGGTCCGTGCCGGCCTGGTGCGGTCCGCACTTCTCAACGCCGCGTCCGTGGTGATCGACGTAAGAGCCGGGGACGATCTGGTGGTTGCCGGCGAAGATGTGGGCCTCGACGTCCAGCTGTGGAACGGCGGGCCGTTCCGCATCGACGGGGCCGTGCTCCGGGAAGTGGGGGGCGGCCAGGACGTGGGTTTTCCCGCGGAGTTCGTCGGTGCCCAGGGCCAGACGGAAGCGCCTCGGACCCTGGACCCCGGTGAGATTGCTCGATGGAGCTACCGCGTTCAGCTCCGGCAGGGTCTTGCCGCATCGCGTCTTTACTATCTGGGAGCCCCGCGTGACGGGGACCTGTATCGGTGGACCGGAGACCCGGAGTCGGAGGGGTTGCCTAGAAACGCCCGTCCACTGCTGCGAGCGGTTGGAGAATTCGACATCCACATTCCGGAGCTGGAGGTGCCCGTTCACGTGGTCTGGGGTGACGACGCAGAGTACGTGGGCGTGGACCCAGCGCTCGGGGAATTCCGGGAGCCGGTTCTCGCAACACCGGCGGTCTCGGTCGCAATCGAGCCGGCTGGGATGGCTTGGCCCCAGGGGTCCCTCGAAGCTCGTCCGGTGACGGTTCTTCTGCAGAACGAAGCGACTTCGGGCTCGTCGGGCGAACTCTCACTGGAGATTCCCGAGGGGTGGGAGGTCACACCTTCGATGATTCCTTTCGCTTTGCAGGGCGAAGGCGCAAGCCGTGCACTCACCTTCGAGGTGCGACCGGTCGGCGCGGTGGATGCCGGTGAACACGTATTCCGGGCTGTGGCCACCCGCGACGACGGTGTGCGCTTCGATGAGCGCGTCGACGTCATAGACTACCCCCATGTGGAACGGACGCTGTATCTGGGTCCAGCCGAGGTGCGTGTCGCCGTGTTCCCGGTCGAGATGCGCGAGGGTATTCAGGTCGGCTACGTGATGGGATCCGGGGACGACGGCCTCGAGGCTCTGAGACAGCTGGGTGCATCGGTCGAGGAGGTGGGCCCTGATAGGATCCGCGAGGGAGACTTCTCCGGGTACGACGTGCTGGTGTTGGGTATCCGCGTCTACGAGACCCGACCGGATGTTGTGGCCGTGAACGACCGGATCCTCGCGTTTGCCGAATCAGGTGGTACGGTGATCGTGCAATACAACAAGTACGAGTACCCGCAGGGTGGTTTCGCTCCGTATACGGTCAGCATGGGGAGCGGGCGTGGGGCGCCGCGAGTCACCGATGAAAACTCTCCGTTCACCATTTTGGACCGTGAGTCTCCGGTTCTTGCCTCCCCTAATCGTATCGACGAAGCGGACTTCGAAGGGTGGGTGCAGGAGCGGGGTCTCTATTTCTTGGCCGAATGGGATGAGCGATATACGCCGCTACTGGAGTTCAACGATCCGGCTGAAGAACCCGTTCGGGGGTCTTTGTTGGTGGCGCCGGTCGGCCGAGGGATCTACGCGTATGCAGCCCTCGCATTTTTTCGCCAGCTTCCGGCCGGCGTACCAGGAGCGCATAGGCTGTTCGCCAACCTCGTGTCGCTGACGGCGGAAGACTGGAATGCCCATCAGGCGAGCCGGTGAGCCTACCAGGCGAGCCGCCGAGGGATGCGTGAGCGGGATCGACCTCAAGAGCCTTCTAGGTCGTCTCCAACGAATCGGCTGAGCGGCACGCCGACGAGCAACACCACCACAGCGCCGATGACGTTCTGCCAGAGGTACTCGATGCTCGTGCCGAAGGCGACAAAACCCACGGCGCCCATCCCGATGATCAGTCCGTAGAACGCTCCGGGCGCCTTGGCTCCGGGCACCATCGCGAGAAGGAAGACACCCAAGATCGAGCCGTAGAAGAACGACCCGAAGCGGTTCACGACCTCGATCAGCGAGCCCAGCGTCGCCGCATAAGTGGCCACCACACATGCGAACAATCCCCAGAAAGCCGTCGCACCCTTCGACACGGCGAGGTAGTGCGCGTCGTCGGCGTCGGGCTTCATCCACCGCCTGTAGAAGTCGATAACGGATGCGGTCGAGAGCGCGTTGAGCTCTGCGGCGATACTCGACATGGCTGCCGCGAAGACCCCCGCGATGAAGATGCCCGCGAGCCCGATCGGAAGCTCGGACAGCACGAAGCGTGGGAAGATGTAGTTGGTGTCCCCCGAGGCCTCGTCGGTGACGTCTTCGACCATGGCGAGCGCCTCACCGCGGATCGTTTGGATGTTGGCCTCCCGTGCGACGAACACGTCCATCGCCACGGTTGCAGCGTCGCCGGATGCATCCGCGACCGCCTGCGCAGCCTCCTGCCGAAGTGTGAAGGCCTCGGCGTAATCGTTTTGCAGCGCGTCGTACGCGGGGCCGCGCTCGGCCATCACCGCGGCCTCCTGCGCCGGGTTGTAGAGGAGGGGTGGACGCACGAATTGGTAGTAGACGAATACCCCAACCCCCACCATG
>Ga0209019_1001803_pt1 | contig 10549 bp, 11 predicted proteins | sample METZYME_3_300m_FD_187549 | JGI IMG/M metagenome (GOLD analysis project Ga0209019, IMG submission 187549) | Marine microbial communities from oxygen minimum zone in mesopelagic equatorial Pacific - METZYME_3_300m (SPAdes) (version 2) | ecosystem: Environmental > Aquatic > Marine > Oceanic... | reverse complement strand
AAAGGCAATAAAAATGGGTTTGCCTGCATAATTATTCAAAAAAATGCTCATCCCTTTGATTAAATCTTCCTCGGATATTGCCTCTTCTTGTGCCCATCTCTTTAAATCAAACCCATTGATATGTTTTGCCATAGAATCGACCCTATCTGGAAAGTTAGGAAGAACTTTTGAGTAGTACTGGCCTTTTATCTCCAAATTCTGGTTGATTATTATCATTCCGATATCAATCATTTCATGATAGTTGGGATTTAACCCAGTAGTCTCAACATCCACAATCGCGTATAAAGATGATTCATTAATCTCATCCGTATAGCCATTCGAGAAATGCAGAAACAAAAATAGTATCAGTAGCGCCTTCATAAATTATAGTGGGCGACCCAAATTATTCGAAACATTGAGTTTATTGATCAATGGGTATTGACGAATAATTTTCCAAGATTCAACGTCTCCTTGTCCTGTTTCAGCAATAGTGATTTTGTCCAAAACTATAAGCTCAGGAAGTTGTGGAAGACTCTCAATTACAGCTTGTTTAATAGTTTGGTGTTTTAAGCCATAAAACAAACTAATATGGGGAAAGAAATCTTCGCTACTAACCTTTAATAAGTCATCTAAGTTCATTTTTAAGGTATTGAGCTTATTTGTGTTTTCAATCTCAACAAATAGTGACTGAAAAAAAAGATCTTTCATACCATACGATCTTGGTTTTATTAAGCATTGAGTGTTCTTTAGAACAAAAGTATCAATTCTCTCTAAAGTGCTTGGACTAAGATCAAAAAAAGGACCCGATAGGGTCAAATGGAGAATAAAAGACGGCCCTTGAAGCTCATCATGCACTGTTCGCTGAATTTTATTTAGAGTTGAGCTTGAAACTTCATCAAATTGCCCCCAAATCCAATAACGTTTTTCAGTGTTTTCAGTGCTCATAATCTCTACTCCAGTTATAAAGTAAGTAAAATGATTAGCCCTAAAAAGATTCGGTAGATGACAAATGGCAACATACCAATTCGATTAACAAACTCTAAGAACCAACGGATAGTTAAAAAGGCGATAATAAATGAGATGAAAATCCCAAGGAACAAATGCAAATAATTTATATCTATAAGCTGAGTGCTAAATAATTCGATACTTTGCAAAATAGTGGCAGCGGATATCACCGGTATTGCGAGCATAAATGAAAACTTTAAAGCCTCCACTCTTGATAAACCTAAGAACAGGCCCATGGTTATGGTAATCCCTGATCGAGAGGTTCCTGGAATCAAAGCTAGTATTTGAGACAGGCCAATCAATACGCCGAGAAGTAAGGTGAGTTCCAAAACTTCATCTTTTTTTGTGTTTTTTATATCTGCAACATAGAGGAGGATTCCAAAAATAATGCTAGCCACAGCAATAATTGAAGGTGATCTTAAATGTTGCTCGATGAATCCATTAAAGAGGCCTCCAACAATAACAATAGGGACAGTGGCAATGGTGATAATTCCAATTGGTGAATTTAGTAGTGTTTGAGTGCTTGAAAAATGATGTGACTCAAACATCTTAAGAATCTCAGATCTAAAGTAGTACACCACTGCAAGCAGAGTTCCAAAATGCAATGCCACATCAACGAGTAGGCCTTGATCACTCCAACCCAATATTTGACTGGTTAATATTAAATGAGCAGAACTTGATATTGGCAAGAATTCAGTTAATCCCTGTATTATTGCTAGTATTATGGTTTGAATAGTTTCCATGATCACACAAATTAAAGAGTATGACGTAAATCCCTAATCCCATCAAAATTATCTGGATTGATATTTTTGTTGAGCAGCATACATTTAAATATTTCACCCATTTGATTAGGCAATAACAACTGTTTAACTTCTTGAGTGAGCTTCATTTTAAGCCCTTCATCAATGACACTGTCAATAACTTCTAAAATTTCTGAATTAATCAAAAATTCCGACTGTGAGGTAAAAAAACCAACTTCTATATTCCGTTGTAAAGCCACATCGGCAAGTAAAGAAAAATCGACAGACGCTGAAATATCCTGAATCCCTAGATGAGACAATGGGTCCTCATGTGCAACATTTCTGTAATGACAAATCATAGAACCATTGGTTCTTGTTGGATCATAATACTCCTGCCTAGAATAGCCATAATCAACAAAAAACATAGCCCCAGCACTTAGCATGGACTCAATGGCTCTAAACCAGCGCTTAAAATTAACTCTAATCTCTGAAGTGTAACCATCATCAAACGTTATTCCTATTTCCTTACTGATCCTTACTACTAAATCAGTTAAAAGCTCATCAGCTAATCGCGATTCTTCAATCAACTTATTATCTTTGCAGCTGATGCCAATTTCATAAATTTGGCCATTGTGAACCTTAAAGCGAGTGAAGGGCAAAGCATCAATTACCTCATTAGCAATAATTACTCCATTAATGGGGTCCATAGTTGCAGAGTCAAGCCACACAATCTTATTGAAGGCTTTTTTAGGTAAATGAGAGAGCATTGATTGCTGTCGTTGCTTAAGATCTGCACTCAATTCAAGAATATAATAATGATCAAAATTAACTTGATACTCATTCAATTGTGAAATGATGTCGAATGCAAGCTTGCCGGTACCGGCACCAATCTCAATGATTGAACGGCATTGAAAGTGATCTAAGATAGGGGTTATCTGATTTGCTAATGCCATACCAAACAACTTTGAAATCTCGGGAGCAGTCGTAAAATCTCCGCTATAACCAATTTTTTCTGCTCCTGCTGAATAATACCCAAGCCCTGGTTTATACATAACAAAATCAATAAATTCCTCAAAATTGATCCAACCGCCTTTTCTATTAATGTGCTGCATAAGTTGTTCCCTAACAAGTAAGGAATGCTCTAATGATGGATCTTGATCTTTTTGCTTATTTTCAGACGTCATATTTTTTTTAGTGCCATACAGTTAATAATTATCGCTCATGTTCGTTTTCAATTAAAATACATCTATGAATGATCATATTAATAAATGGGTTCTAATTACAGGCGGTGCTAAAAGAATTGGTGCAACAATTGCTCGTACCTTGCATGCCCAGGAAATGAATTTAGTTATTCATTTTAATACCTCAAGCGATGATGCTAATGAATTATGTTCTGAACTCAATTTGATTAGAGATGATTCAGCAATAGCAATTGGCGCGAATCTGACCAATCAGAATGAAGTTGAGAGTTTAATTACTAAAGTAATTGAAAAAACAGGGCAATTGGATGTTTTAATCAATAATGCGTCATCTTTTTATCCCACACCTATTGAAGACATAACTCTTGATGACTGGGATAATCTAGTGGGAACAAACCTGAAAGCACCATTATTTTTATGCAAACATGCCGCACTCCACCTAAAAGAATCTAAGGGTTGTATCATTAATATGGTTGATATCCATGCTAGCAAACCACTGAAAAATCATCCAATCTATGGTCCTGCTAAATCAGGTTTAATCATGCTAACACGATCATTGGCTAAAGATATGGCGCCTGCAGTTAGAGTCAATGGTATTGCTCCTGGAATGATTTTATGGCCTGAAAATGAACCGTCTGAAGAGATCAAACAAAAAGTTGTGGATCAAATCCCTCTCAAACGATCTGGCGAACCAAATGATATCGCACAAACCGTATTGTTTTTAATAGAACATGCTGACTATATCACTGGCCAGATTATTGCTGTTGATGGAGGCCGTGGTATTAACTCTTAAATAGGCAAAGTGTCCTGTTTTTTCATCTTTGATGAAGTGTTATCAAATGCAGACCATAATTCTTGATAGGTCACTCCTTCGATGGGATGAACACCCAAAGGATTAATTTCAGCTAATGGACCAAGTACAAATGCATATTCTAGAATTTCATCACGTGGTAAGTTAAGCTTCTGATCGATTAAATCATCATAAAGTATTAAATCAATATCCAAAGTTCTCGAATTAAACTGACCTGTTCCAACTTCCCTTCCCGTTAAACGTTCAATGTGATGAAGTTCAGATATAATTTTGCTTGGGTTAAGATTACTGAACGCTTTTATGGCCATATTAAAAAAATCATCACCAACAAAACCAACAGCTTCTGTTTGATAAACCGAAGATAGCTGAAGGTCATAAAAGATCTTGCTTAATTCTCTTAGGGCATACCTTATGTTCTTTTCTGGTTCAATATTACTGCCTAAACTTAGATATATCTCAACCCTATGAGACAATTTATTCATTCCTTTTACGTTCAATAGTTAAGCCAACATTTTTTGAATCTCTTATAGCATAAGGTTTTGAGACGCTTAGCTTAACCCATTCAACCTTAAACTCCTCTAAAATGATCTGTGCTAGATTCTCGGCTAAAGTTTCTATCAGTTGAAAGTGATTATCTTTTGAGTATTGTTTTATCCTTTTTGAAATAGCTTTATAATCCAGCGCATCGTGAATAGAGTCGCTCTTTGCAGCAGCACTAATATCTGTCGACATCTCCAAGTCTATTGAAATAGTTTGTGGATTTCGTTGTTCCCACTCCCATATTCCTATAATGGTCTCAACCTTTAACTCTGAAAGTTTAATCTTATCCATAAGCATTAACCTCTTCATAAATTTTATCAATGGACCATCTTGGATTAATAGTTATTTGATAATTTTTATTAAGAATACCTTGTTGAAATCTATAGCTACCGGTCAGAGCAATCATCGCCGCATTGTCTGTACAAAACTCTAAACTAGGGTAGATCACCTTAATTCTTTTTTTAAGAAATGTTTCTGACATTTTAGAACGGAGTTTTTTATTTGCACCAACACCACCAGCAACAATGACAGAATCAACATTTATTTTCTGCACTGCCCGATGTGTCTTTTCCACAAGACTATCAACAATTGCCTCTTCATAAGCAAAAGCTAAGTCTGCTCTACATTGGTCTGTCAATAGCTCATCTGACTTTAACTGTTTGACTCTATACATCAATGATGTCTTAAGGCCACTAAAACTAAAATCTAGGCTTGTTTTATCTTTTAATAAAGGTCTCGGAAAAGTAAATGCTCCCTCTGTACCAGATTCAGCTAATCTTGAAATCTCAGGGCCTCCTGGGTACGCTAAACCTAATAGTTTGGCGGCTTTATCAAAGGCTTCTCCAGCCGCATCATCTAGGGTCTGACCTATTATTTCGTAGTCCCCTTTAGACTCAACTTTAATCAGTAAAGTGTGTCCTCCCGATACCAGTAATGCAATAAACGGCATCTTTGCTGAATCTTGTTCTAATAATGGAGCTAATAAATGTGCCTCCATGTGATGAATAGGTACTGAAGGAATCCCTAATGAAAATGCTAAACCATTTGCCATGACAGAGCCAACCAGTAGAGCACCCGATAAACCGGGTCCAGCCGTATAAGCAATGGCATCAAGATCATTAATGGTTTTTCCTGTTTCATTTATTAAATGGTCAATCATTGGCAATAGTTTTTTAATATGATCCCTTGACGCAAGTTCAGGTACAACACCACCGTACTGATTATGTAAATCAATTTGACTAAAGACTTTATGACCAATTAATCCTTTTTCTGAGTCATATAAAGCTGTTGCAGTTTCATCACAACTGGTTTCTATTCCAAGGATTAAAAGGGATGTCATTTTCTTTGCTTTTTCTAGGGTTAAACTGTATATTTCACGGTCTATTTAATGGATTAAGTATATATTTATTTAACTCAACTAAAAGGGATAAGTTTTGCCATTAGTTAAAGTAAAAGATAACGAATATTTCGATTATGCACTAAGACGCTTTAAACGATCTTGTGAGAAGGCTGGTATTATTAATGAATACCGTAAAAGAGAGTTCTACGAAAAACCCACACAAGAAAACAAACGAAAAAAGGCGGCGGCTTCAAAACGAGAAAAAAAACGTGTGTCTAGAGAACGTAATCGCTCACGAAGACTCTATTGACCTAACACTTTGTCCTTACTCGAGCAACTTCAAGAACACATAAACCAATCACTTCGAAAAGGTGATCGGCTTAAATTAAGCACCTTAAGAATGTTGATGGCAGCTATTAAACAAAAAGAAATTGATACTAGAACTGAGATTAATGAGACTGATATTCTCTCAATCATTGAGAAACAAGTTCAACAACGATTTGAAGCAGCTGAACTGTATGAAAAGGCTGAAAGGAATGAATTGTTTGACAAGGAGATGGCTGAAGCAGAAATTCTAAAGACTTACTTACCTGAAAAATTAAGTGAAGAAGAAGTTAGGTTAATTATTTCTACTATTATCAATGAAACTGGTGCTAATACCCTTAAGGATATGGGCACAGTTATGGCTAAGTTAAAAGAACAAGCTGATGGAAAAATTAATATGAAAACTGCCAGTCAAATCGTCAAAGAATCATTGTCTTAGCCAATTTCCATTAATAAAATAAGTTCTTTTACTTTTTTCGCATTTCTGCATAGACTAACTCATCGAATCACAAGCAAAGAATTATTAACAATTCCAATTTATGTCTGAACGAATTCCTCAAGATTTTATTGATGATCTAATAGAAAGAGCCGACGTTAGTGAGGTTATTGGTAAACGGGTTGAAATCAAAAAAGCAGGCAAAGAATATAAAGCCTGTTGTCCATTTCACAATGAGAAAACACCCTCATTTACGGTCAGCCCAGAAAAAGGATTTTATCACTGCTTTGGATGTGGTGCCCACGGAACAGCATTAGGCTTTTTAATGGATTATGAGCGTCTCACCTTTGTTGAAGCAATAGAAGAATTAGCCAAAATGGTCGGAGTAGCTGTACCAAAAACAAAAGAAGACAGAGTGGTTAGCAAAGAAAATAACCATTTAAAAAACCTGTTGTCTCAAATATCAGAATATTATGAGAAGAATCTCAAAGAATCAAAAAATGCGATTGAGTATTTTAAATACCGAGGTATTGATGGAACAACAGCAAAACATTATGCGTTAGGTTTTGCCAAAGACTCCTGGGATGATGTATTAAACAACTTTGGAAAAACAGAGAAGGATAAAAAGCAGCTATTGGCTTGTGGCTTATTGATAAAAAAAGACGGCGGTGGTTATTATGATCGATTTAGAAACCGAGTGATGTTCCCTATAAGAAACAACAGAGGCGAGGTTGTAGGCTTTGGTGGAAGAGTGATTACTGATGAAGAACCAAAATATTTAAATTCTCCTGAAACCACATTATTTAAAAAGGGAGAGTTACTTTACGGCTTATTTGAATCTAAAAAAAGTATTGCTGAAAGAAAAAGTGCCGTTATTGTAGAAGGGTATACAGATGTCATTGGACTGTATCAATTTGGAGTTGGCAATTCCTTGGCTACTCTTGGCACTGCAACTACAGACAATCATATTAATAAAGTGTTTAGAATCTCTGATCAGATCATTTTTTGTTTTGATGGCGATGATGCAGGAAGAAAGGCTGCAGAGAAAGCAATGAAACTATGCCTACCACTGGTCAGAAAAAATAAAGAAGCTTATTTTTTAATCCTTGAAGACGAAGACCCGGATGAATTTATCAGACAACATGGACATCAAGAGTTTGAAGCTCGTTTAGCAACTGCAAAATCTACAGATGAATTCTTAATTACCATTTGTAATCAAAATTCTGATATCAATTCAGTTAAAGGCAAAGCCAATGCAGTTGAAAATGCTATGGCTTTGGTTGATACAATACAAGACGGTATTTATAAAGATCTGATGATAGAAAAAATAGCATTAGAGTATAACTTAGCCTTAGAAAAAGTTGCCAAATATGCCCCCAGTAAAAAAATCACTAAGAAGGTCTCAAGAACTGATGGTCAGAGAAAAAAGCGAGCGTATTTAAAGAATCGACCTAGCCTCATTAATCAAGCAATCCGAATATTACTGCATAAACCAGAGCTTGGAAAAATGATTGATCTCAACAATCAATTTAAGCATCTTGATCAAAAAGGGATTGGTGTTCTTAGAGAAATCATACAACTAATACACACTAAAGATTCCATCAAGTTAGCAACAATTATAGAGCATTTTCAAGATCAGAAATTACAACGCTATCTTAGTCAACTGGCTATGGGTGACGGTTTAATTAATAAAGATGAAATGTTGAGTGAATTTAATGACATCACTCAAAGATTAAATACACAGGACCTAAGAAAAGAGTTGGCCATACTTATTGAACGAGCAAAAAGTAAATCACTCAATGAGGAAGACACAAAAAGGTTAAAGGCACTCTCAAAAAATATAAAATAAATAACTATATGAAACAAATAGATATATAATAAGCGACCATTTTTAATCAAAAGATACCATGGCAAAAAAACAAGACAAATTAAAGCTAGAAGAGCAAGAAAAGCAATCAATTGAATTTGAGGAATTGATTGATGTTGAGGAAATTGAATCAGTTCTGGGTGAAGACAAAGGTGAAGAAATTGAATCTGCAACAAAAGAGAAGACACCGTTCCAAATTCTTTTAGAAAAAGGGAAGCATGAAGGATTTATAACCTACGCGGAACTCAATGAGAATTTACCTGAAGGAATTATTGAAGCCGATCGACTTGATGAGATAGTAGAAATGATTAGTGATCTCGGCATAGTCGTTCAAGAGCATGCACCCAAATCGGAAGAACTAGCTGCCAATCAAGTCAACCAAGAAGCGGTTAATCCAATAGAAAATGAAATTGGAAAAACAACTGATCCAGTCAGAATGTATATGAGAGAAATGGGGACTATAGAATTACTTGATAGACAAGGTGAAATAGTTATTGCCAAAAAAATAGAAGCTGGAAACAAAAAAATACAAGCAACGCTAGCTTCATTTATTCCAGTTACTCAATTCATACAAGAACGATATAAAACAATCTTAGAAGACATTAAAAATCAAGAAGATAAAGATGAAAGTAAACTTTTAGAAATTTTTTCTGATTTTGCTTTTGAAAATGATGACATTATTGAAATCAATACTGATAAAGAAACTGTCGCAGTGGAAATTGATGTAAAAGCTATCGAAAAAGAAATTAAAAAGCTCAACCGACAGACTCTTAAATTAATCACACTTATGGATGGAAAGAACAACGATCCAAAAATAGAAAAACAACTCCAAAAAAACATAGACACCTTAATGGGTTTAAAGATTGCACCAAAACTTTTTGATATCTTGCAAAGAATAATTATTGCTTATATGGATGAAATTAAACGATTTGAAAGAGAGATTAGAGAAATTGTCGTTGAAACAGCTGGTGTATCTATGGATGAATTTAGGAAAACATTCATTGGCAATGAAACAAAATTAACTTGGATTGATAAGTACATCAGAGCAAAAAGAAAATACTCATCTATTCTTAATAGAAATAAATCAAAAATTATTGCCAATCAAAAGAAACTAGCAAAGTTAGAAAGATCATCTTACCTTTCAATCCAAGGGATAAAAGACATCAATAGGCAATTAAACATGGGACGCATTCGAGCAGATCGTGCAAAAAAAGAAATGGTAGAAGCAAACCTTAGATTGGTTATCTCGATTGCAAAAAAATACACAAACAGAGGGCTTCAATTCTTAGACTTAATTCAAGAAGGTAATATTGGATTGATGAAGGCAGTTGATAAATTTGAATATCGACGAGGTTATAAATTTTCAACTTATGCCACTTGGTGGATTAGGCAGGCCATTACACGTTCCATTGCAGATCAAGCAAGAACCATTCGTATCCCTGTGCACATGATCGAGACCATCAATAAGCTCAATAGAATTCAACGACAAATGATTCAGCAAAAAGGCAGAGAACCGAGTGTTGAAGAGTTATCTGAAAAAATGGAAATGCCAATTTCTAGAATAAGGAAAGTTCTTAAGATCTCAAGAGAACCTATTTCTATGGAAACGCCAATCGGTGATGATGATGATTCATACTTAGGTGATTTCATTGAAGACACCACGATAGATCAACCAGATGGTGCGGCGACTAAAACAGGTTTAAAAGAAAGCACCGTTGGCATTCTTGAAAGTCTGACACCAAGAGAAGCTAAAGTTCTAAGAATGAGATTTGGTATCCATATGAACACTGACCATACGCTTGAAGAAGTGGGTAAACAATTTGATGTAACTCGTGAAAGAATTAGGCAAATTGAAGCCAAAGCATTAAGAAAACTAAGGCATCCTTCCCGAAGTGAGAAACTTAAGAGTTTTATGAACGATAGTTAGTTTGATCCCTTAATAAGTTCTATATATATTCATACTTCAGTCTTATATAATCAATAAATACAAAGGGCCTGTAGCTCAGTTGGTTAGAGCAGTGGACTCATAATCCATTGGTCGTAGGTTCGAGTCCTACCGGGCCCACCATTTAGTCTATACTGGTATTGATTATGAAAAAGAATGCTTTCCCTATAGTGTTTGCATTATTGATATTGATAATAATAGTAGCTAAGTATTTTCAGTAGTTTAGCAGTTCTTTAGAATACTTGGTGAACCTTAGATTGTGTCATTATTGGAATAGATTAATTAATGTTTCTACACCGCCGGGCCAGACCAGTGTTCCGATGAGTATTATTAAAAAGAACAACATTCCTGCAATTTTAATTGC
>Ga0209019_1001799_pt1 | contig 10552 bp, 8 predicted proteins | sample METZYME_3_300m_FD_187549 | JGI IMG/M metagenome (GOLD analysis project Ga0209019, IMG submission 187549) | Marine microbial communities from oxygen minimum zone in mesopelagic equatorial Pacific - METZYME_3_300m (SPAdes) (version 2) | ecosystem: Environmental > Aquatic > Marine > Oceanic | place... | reverse complement strand
ATAGCTGCTCTCGATTCAGTAGATTGGGTGACTTCATTTACTGAGGATACCCCTTTGAAGTTAATCAAGGAGCTGGAACCCGATGTTTTAGTTAAGGGCAAGGACTATAAAGTGAAAGATATTGCCGGCTCCAAAGAAGTCCTTTCCCAAGGCGGTCAGGTAAAAACCATCAAACTGGTCAAAGGAGTGTCAACTTCCAATTTAATTAAAAGAATTAAAGATTTAGATTCTTAATTTTTTGGTGGAAATAGATCAGAAATTCACCAAAGTTTTTAGTCTTCGAAAAGCCAAAGACTTCTCAAAATTTACATTTCCTAACCTAATCGCTTTTATTGTTGTTGCTTGTGGAGGAGGCGGAGGAGGATCTTCTTCCAGTCCAGTTGCACCAACCCCAAGTAATAACACTCCGATGGCTGGAGCTGACCTTACGGTTAATCTCTCAGAAGATGCGGTTAATTTTCCCTTAGATCTTTCTGCACCCACTGACAGTGATGGCGATTCCTTAACTATTTCCATCACGGCTATTCCCACTTCCGGTTCACTGAAAAAAGCTGACGGCACTGTTTTAACTGAAGGCGGTTCTCTGACAGTAACTGAATTACAAGCGCTGACCTTTACCCCGGATGCTAATGTAAATGATAGCAGCACCAGTTTCGGTAGTTTCAGTTATTCCGTTTCCGATGGATCGGCCACCGATTCAAGAACCGTTACAATTTCTGTGGAAGCTGTAAATGATGCACCGGATTTTGGTATTGTCGTAACGGAATTTGCACCCTATGAGAACACCACGGCCGTAACCACAGTTCAGGCAACGGATGCTGATGGTGATGCCATTACTTATTCAATCACTGGAGGATTGGATAAAGATTTATTCACAATTGGCAGTACTTCGGGTGAACTCTTCTTTATTAATGCTCCTGATTTTGAAAATCCAGACGATTCAGATAAAGATAATGTTTATGGGGTAGAAATCAGTGCAACTGATCCGCAGGGTGCTGCCACTGCCATTGGTTACGTTATTACAGTCAATGACGTGAATGAAAGTTCTACTGAAGATAATTTTAAATTATCTACTGCCAGTATTACCTTAACTGATTACCTAGGGTCTGAAGCGAATGACACCAATGTGCATCAACTTTATCCCTCGGTAACAGCTGATGCTACTTTAGCTGCTAATTTAAATGGTGGCACGATGGATCTAACCAATTTATCGAACGTTGTCTCTTCAGATTCAAGTTTGGGTAAATCCCCTATTTTAAGCTTTAAGTTAAGTAATGTGCCAGGAGCTGGAAAAGCTGGAACAGCTTCGATAACCATGAAACTTTTCGATGGAGAAGATGCTAATCAGGAATCCGGTGAAAGACTTTTACAGACTACTTTGTCTTTAAACTGGTCTTCAGATGGTTCAGAAGTAACTGTAACTTTCCCTGAACAAACACTCACTGTGGATTATTTCACGGCGGATGGTGCATTAACCCAAAGAACCTTAACTAATGTTGATCCTGACACTTTAACTGTGACAAAGGATGGTGTAGGCAGTACAAGTACTCTTGATCTGCGTATTACTTCTTTCTTCTCTGGAGAAGGCGACGCTTCAGGGGCAGATTTAACTGGATTTATTACAGAAGGAAATTATTTCTTTGATGTTTCTTTTACGGGACTTAATTTTGTGGATTCCAATGATACGACTTTCTCTAAAATTCAAGGAAGTTTCGCAGTGACGAACTCTCCGGGGATTGCTGCTTATGTTGAAGATATAGTCATTAATGAAGGTGAAGGGCCCGCTACAATTGTTGTAACCCTAAGTAGAGCAGCTAGTTCCGAAGTTACGCTGGATTATCAAACGGCTAATGGAACTGCCACGGCGGGACTGGATTTCACCACAACTTCTGGAACCTTAACCATAACAACAGGAGATACCTCGGGTAGCTTCACCATTCCCATTACTGATGATACAGACAATGAAGAACTAGAGTCCTTTAGGGTTGATTTGAGTAATGCGATCAATGTTACTTTGGGTAAAACCAGTACTAAAGTAAGTATTGAAGATAACGAATCAGTAACTTTGGAAGGCAATGCGGAAAGTAATACCTTAGTTGGTGGGTCCGGTAACGACATTATTTATGGTTATGCTGGTGCTGATACGCTGCAAGGTAACGCTGGGGACGACACCCTATACGGCGGTGACGACAACGATACTCTTGATGGTGGGGATGGGGAAGACACTCTAATCGGAGGAGATGGCAACGACACTATTTATGGTTTTGCCGGTGGGGATACCCTGGAAGGCAATGCGGGAGAAGACATACTTAACGGCGGTGATAATTTTGATACTCTAGATGGTGGCGATGGCAACGATATCCTCGATGGCCATGATGGCAAAGATTCCTACACTGGAGGTAACGGCAATGATATATTTGTTATCCGCGAAGGAGATGGTAGTGATGGTTTTATCACTTCTAATTTCATTACAGATTTTGAAGATAATACTGACCTAATAGGGTTAGATAATGGTCTTACCTTTGCTGAACTTACTATTGGGCAGGGAACAGCAGGTTCCGTTACAGTTGCAGGTTACAACTTCAGTTATGACTACACTAATCATACTTTGGTAAGTGTTACCGAAACTGGGGAATATTTATTTACTATTATGGACACAAGCTCCAGTGATATAACTGAAGCTGATTTTACTGCTGTGGATATCGATGAAGCCTTGGCTAATAATGTCTTTGTAGGCATTCTAGATTCTGGGTCATCAGACATTGCTGTTGCCCCTATAATCCTTAAGCCAACTCCAGGTGGATTTAACCAGGACGAGGTTATCGATGATTATGGAATTCAACTGGAAGGTGAGTATGAAGCTGTGAACCTGCCTGAAGCAGTAGATAAGATTCAGATAGAGGAAGGTCAGTCAAAGCAAAATATCATTGACCTTCATGAAGCCAGTGAAATCTTGGTGGATTTACCCTTTGAAGACGACATCTTAGTGGTTTCTTACGACATCTGAAGCACAGAACCGTTAAACTTTTTTATTTCTCTCTTTCTCCCTTCTTTCTTCTCTTTTCTTCCAGTAAGGGTAAAAGTCTTCTTCACCTTCCGGTCTATTTTTAAACCTTCTGTGCATCCAGAAGTATTGCGTGGGTTCCTTTAAAATAGCTTCTTCATAAGTTTCGTTCATTAGCTTTAAGAAATTTCCTTCATTCGCTTTAGCACCTATGTCTTCCAAGGTAATTTCGTAACCAGAACCGACCCGCACCACATTAAAAAAGAAAATTTGAGTGCCTTTTTTAAAAAGATCCGATGGAAGAGTTACTGTGGCCGCTGGTACTCCAAAAAAGGGCACAAACTCTGCACCGTTAGTGCCGTAATCCTGATCCGCTGCATACATAAACTTCAAGCCATTATTAAGAAACCTGATGCCTCTTCTGGTTTGACGATTGGTAAAGGTACCGATTAAGTATTTATTTCGGGCTTTAATCATCAGGTAATTCATCACCTTATTTGTCTGGTCTTTATACATGCCACCTGCTTCAAAAATGCTTGAAGTCATTCTTATATCCAACTCCGCATGAGTGGAGTGTTTGAGCAAGACAATGCAACCTTCATTCACCTCATCCAGGAGTTCAAAGTTTGATTTTTTGGTTATCAACTTTTCTATGAATTTATCTGATCGCCACCAGGCTATTCCGGTTTCCAGTAACCCTTTACCCATGTCCTTAAATACTTCCTTAACCATTTCCTTTCGTGTTTCTTCGGTTTTGTTGGGAAAGCAAAGCTTAAGGTTTACTTCGACAATTTTTTTTCTATGGGTGCCTGATGCGTAAAGGATCCATCCTAAAAGCTTTCCTAGGAATAATTGCAATTGAATTGGCAATAGACTGATTAGATAAAGAAGCCCCATTCCCAACCAAGTTAGAAAATACCTCGGGCTTAGCATGGCAGCCTCAAAACTTACTTCATTGTTGTAAAGTTCTTTTTTATCAACTTTCATTTTTAGGCCAATTACTCAGTTTCTCTAAATAAAGTTGGACTCCGGTTTGAACATCCAGAAAGTCGTCCGGATAACCCGCAGCTTTTAGTTTGTTTATATTAGCTTCCGTAAAACTTTGATAGGAACCTACTAGCTCTTTGGGGAAGGGAATGTATTGAATTGAACCTTTGCCGTGGAAATTGATAACGGAATTGGCAACTTCATTAAAAGTCTGACTTTTGCCAGTCCCGACGTTAAAAATACCCGAGACTCCTGGATTTTCCTTGAACCAGAGATTAACTTTCACCACATCATCGACGTAGACAAAATCACGTCTTTGTTCCCCGGCCTCATACCCATCAGAGCCTTCGAAAAGTTTAACTTCATCTCCTTTTTCTAACTGTTTATGGAGATGATAGGCGACGCTCGCCATATGGCCTTTGTGTGCTTCGTTGGGACCGTACACATTAAAGTATCTCAAACCGACTATCTGTATCTTGCTTTCATTGATTTTCTGTCTGATTAATTGATCAAACAGGTATTTTGAAAAAGCATACAAATTAATCGGGTTTTCGTTTTCTCTCGCTTCTGCAAATTGTTTGCCGTCTCCGTACACGGAAGCCGAAGACGCGTAAATAAATGAAACTGAATTTTTTTCTGCTAATTCCAGCAGTTTTTGTGAAAACGAATAATTGTTTTTCATCATGTACTCGGCATCCCACTCCATGGTGTCAGAGCAAGCGCCTTGATGAAAAATATGGGTTACCTGGTCAATACTCTTATTCTGGTCCAGATAGTCATTTTCAAAATCTTTTACGTCTAGAAGTTCCGCCAGTTCACAATGAGCGATATTGGCAAGATTGTCTTTCTTGGATAGGTCATCCACTCCAATAATATCCTTGATACCGAGTTCGTTAAGTTTTACAACTAAATTTGAACCGATAAAGCCGTTGCAACCAGTTACTATGATCATGGGGTGGGTCGTTTGCCTAAGGTTTGATATGTTAGCATACACTGATGCTGAGACTGATCTACACAGCTATCTTTTATTTAGCTCTCCCATTATATTTTGTTAGGTTAATAATAAGGGCTATCCAGAATCCTGACTACTTAAAGAGATGGGGGGAGAGGCTCGGGTATGGGTCTAATCTGCCGACCGAAGGAAAGACTGTTTTGTGGATTCACGCTGTTTCTGTAGGTGAAGTTAACGCCTCAATACCGCTGGTCAGGAGTCTTTTAGACACCTACAGTAATTCTGAAATATTAGTGACTACCAGCACACCAACCGGGTCAAAAATTCTTCTGGATAAAATGGGTGCCCGAGTAAAACATCAATATGTGCCGTTGGATCTTCCCGCTTGTCTTAATGTATTTTTAGACCGATGGAATCCCAAAGCGGTTATCGTTTTAGAAACTGAGATTTGGCCAAATATTCTTTCAATGTGTAAAGAAAGAGGAATTTTTACAGCCTTGGTTAATGCCAGACTATCTGAGAAATCGAAAGATAAATATAACATTGTTAAACCATTGGCTGCGGAAGCCTTGGCCAATTTAGATTTATTGATCGCTCAATACGACTCAGATGCGGACAGATTTAAAGAGATAAACACTGCTTTAAAAATTGAGGTTTGCGGTAATTTAAAATTTGATCAACAAGTGCCTGAAGAAATGCATTCCATTTCAAGTTCCATAAGGGATTCTTGGTCTGACGGTGGACAGAGGCCCACTTTGATTGCTGCCAGTACTCATGAAACTGAAGAGGAGTTTGTTCTGGATGCTTTTCTTGAAATTCTTGGTGAAGCTAAAGACGCTTTACTTATTCTTGTGCCTAGACACCCTGAGAGGTTTGAGACAGTATTTGAATATATCCAGAACAGAGATCTGTCCGTGGCCAGACGCTCTAATAAGGACGATGTGACACCTAAAACTCAGGTTCTTTTAGGTGACACCATGGGAGAGTTGAATTTTCTTTACTCAGTTTCAGACGTGGCTTTTGTCGGAGGCAGTTTGGTTGATCACGGGGGTCAGAATTTACTTGAACCCGCTTCACTTGGATTGCCGTTGAGTTCAGGAAAAAGTTTGAGAAACTTCCAAGAAATAGCGGACGAACTCCAGGAGAGCAAGGCTCTCTTTTTAATTGAAGAACAAAAAGAACTTTCAGATTTTTTCATTGATATGATTTCCAAACCCAAGAAAAGTGCAAGAATAGGAAAAGCCTCAGCTAAAGTTTTCGAAAAGAATAGGGGGGTTTTGATCAAGATAAATCAATCCCTAAACAAGCGCTTATCTAAATTATTGTCCTAACCAAATAGTCCTCTGCCTTAACTTGGTGCAGCCTAATTTTTTTTGCACTCAACACTAACTTAGTTAGCTTTTCTAGCCTTTTAAAACCTATATTTTAATTGGCACAATAATTGCATATAAATATATGTAGAAATACGTTTTTTTAATTTTAGATGGAGGTTTTATGAAGTTAATAACTGCAATAATCAAACCCTATAAATTAGATGAGGTACGGGAAGCATTATCCGATGTCGGTGTCACCGGTTTAACCATCACCGATGTTAAAGGCTTTGGTAGGCAAAAAGGACACACTGAGCTGTATAGAGGTTCAGAGTATGTTGTGGATTTCCTACCCAAAACAAAGATTGAAATCGCTGTGAGTGATGACAACTCCGAAGCAGTAATAGAGGCAATTTCTAAGGTCTCTAATACTGGAAAAATAGGAGATGGAAAGATCTTTGTTTCTAACCTTGATCAGGTGATGAGGATTCGAACTGGCGAACTCAATGAGGACGCCCTATAGAGATTTAATTTTGAGAGGTATTTATGTTTAAGAAATTTTTATTAATAACTCTGGGTCTGTTTTCAATATCGGTATCCGCCGAAGGCCTAGATACAGGAGACACGGCTTGGATGCTGACTTCAACGGCATTAGTCCTTTTTATGACTTTGCCTGGACTAGCTCTTTTTTATGCTGGTTTAGTCAGGAGTAAGAACGCTGTTTCAGTTTTGATGCAATGTTTTGCCATTGCATGTATTGCTTCTATTATTTGGGTTGTTTACGGCTACAGTCTCTCCTTTAGCGGCGACGGAGCTTTTGTCGGCGATTTAAGTGCTGCATTTCTGTCGGGCATTGGTAGGGACAGTCTTTCTGGAACTATTCCAGAAACAGTGTTTGTCATGTTCCAAATGACTTTTGCCATTATTACACCCGCTTTAGTGGTCGGCGCTTTTGCTGAGAGGATGAAGTTTTCAGCCATGTGTCTTTTTTCAGCGTTGTGGCTAACACTGGTGTATTTCCCTGCTTGTCACATGGTTTGGGGAGGCGGCCTGTTGGCTCAATGGGGCGTAATAGATTTTGCGGGAGGACTAGTGGTTCACTTAACTTGTGGAGTAGGCGCATTGGTTGCTGCCTTGGTATTGGGTAAAAGAAAAGGCTTTCCTGGATCTGCCATGCCACCTCATAACAGAAGTTTAGTGGTTATGGGAGCTGCCATGCTTTGGGTTGGATGGTTCGGGTTTAACGCCGGAAGCGCAGTTGCCGCGAGTTCAGACGCTGGAATGGCTATGCTGGTTACACACATCAGTGCTGCGGTGGGTGCTTTTACTTGGATGGCGCTTGAGTGGATAAGACAAGGAAAACCAACTGTAGTTGGTATAGCAACAGGAATGGTTGCCGGCTTAGCTACCATTACACCGGCTGCGGGTACTGTAGGACCAGAAGGTGCTCTTCTAATAGGATTATTAGCAGGGGCAGTTTGTTATTACGCTACTCAAGCTGTAAAAGGGATCTTTGGAATTGATGATTCCCTAGATGTATTCCCTGTGCATGGAGTCGGCGGAATGTTAGGTATTATTATGCTAAGTTTTGTCGGCACAGAAGGTGGTTTCTTAGGATCTGGAGCCAGCGGCATTGCTGAAGGTGGCCCAATGGTCCAATTAGTAATTCAACTTAAAGGTATTCTAGTAATAGGTCTTTGGACAGCAGTGGCCTCTTGGGTAATTTTAAAACTTGTTGGTCTTGTAACAGACCTAAGAGTTTCAGAAGAATCTGAGGACCAAGGATTAGATGTAACGGAACACGAAGAAAGAAGTTACGATTTAACTTAAGTTTCTTCCTAAAAAAACCGACTGCAAATAAGTTAATTTGCGGTCGGTTTTCTTTTCTTGATAAGTACCTAAGAACGAAAGAGTTAAATTAAAGAAGAATCTTTAGTTTTTTGATTTAAAATTGAAAGCATGAAGAAAGTTTCGTCAGCCTATATACCTCCCTTTCAGCTTACCCAAGGGCAGTCAGCTCCTTTCGCTGCGAACGGAGGATTATCCTACATGTCATTTGATCGGGATGGGGATGCTGGAACTGCTGCAGCTACAGAAGCAGCACTTGAACAGATTGCTGCAGGAGAAGGAAGGGCTTTTATGCATAAGCTCGAAAACGCACCCCCAGGACCGATTGAGACTGAGTGGGGGGTTGGTTTTCGAAACTACTCAGAGTGTTTAGCACATATTCATGCCAACAATATAAAAGCTCCAGAAGGTGGCTTAGCGCTTCCGCTACGCTATACCATTTACGAGCAACCGTCGTACTCGATTGTTTCGTCCAACGCAATCTGGAAAGACCCTTTGCTTAAAGACGAAGCAAAAGCTTTGGGTAAGGAAGAACAAGACCAGGGGAGGCGATGCCTCTACTTTCCGCAGGTGTTAAGGGATGCTCGAAGAATTGCAGAGTACCATTCGGGACTCTCACCAAACAGTCCAGAATGCATGGATAAACTCGGGGTTTCATTGGCACAGTGTGAGTCGCAGTGCCAGAATTTTTATGATGCAGAAGAGGTAGAGCGAGTTTTCTATCCAGAAATGGAGAAACTCCTCTTAGATTTTTTTCCAGATGCGACTGATGCGTTTGTATACAACCACGATGTATTTGATAAAGATTATGAGGGTGATCGCACTGAAGACCAGGATAAAAAGAACCCGGGTGTTAACGCCTTTTACGCTAACCTCGTACACAACGATCTGAACGATAATAGCGGCAGGGTACGTTGTCGTGAACTACTTACAAAGAACCTTCGTAACTTCGGACGCGAGCAACACTATACCGAAGAAGAAGCTGACGCGAAGATGTCACGAAGATTCATGTCGATCAATCTAGCCAAACCCATGGAGACGGTGCAACAGAACCCCTTTGTGCTTTGTGCCTGGCCTTCTTTCGCCAATCAACCCTACATCACTAACTATCGTGTCTACGACGACCGGGTTGGTGAGACGACACGATTTACCTATCGCCCCGAGCACGATTGGTATTGGTTTCCTCAGCAAAAACCTACCGAGGTTTCTATGCTCAAGTGTTATGACTCTATTACTGATGGTTCGGTATCGCGTTGGTCTTTTCACTCCGCCTGCATTGACCCAACTGCACCAGAAGATGCTCCCTGCCGAAGAAATGTAGTGGTGCGATCATTTGTTTTCTTCTAAGAGAATTAAATGACTGACGAGATGTTATTTATAGAGCGATTTGCGATTGAAGATGTCATTGCACGCTATGCTCACACGGCTGATGGATACGATGCTAAAGGTTGGGTTGAATGCTTCACAGACGATGGTATTTTTGAGGTCGAAACTGATGGCAATCGGATACAGTTCATGGGTCGTCTAGCATTAACGGATTTTATCCATGCGCACATCAATTTGCTCCCCGGTACACGGCATGTCATGACCAATAGTCTTGTGAATATAGAGGAAGGTAATGCTAAGCATAGTTGTACTTTAGTAGGGACGCTGAATCGACCTGAGAAAGTGTACACATTCATTACTGGGTGGTATGAAAGTACTCTCGAAAAGGTAGGGGGTGAATGGAAGATCAAACATCGTATCGTACATGTAGACAATGGTGCTAATTCTATTGATGAAGAACTTCTCATCCACATGAAATCATTTACAGAATGGATGGCTGAAAATGGTACGCCTGTATAACGGCGTTCTTTCTTTTCGAATTTCTCTACTTCAATATCCCTAGTGCCTGTAGTAACGTTCGTTTGAAAAATACTGAATTCTGATGGAAGAAAGATTACCCCTTGTAACTATTATGGGGCCAACTGGAGTTGGGAAAACTGATTTAGCTATCTCTTTATCTAAGACAGTCTCTTCTCAGATTATCGGTGTTGATTCCGTACAAGTTTATAAAGGCATGGATATTGGAAGCGGTAAGCCTTCCAAAGATACTTTAGACAGGTACCCGCATAAATTGGTTAGTTTTATAGATCCATGGAAATCGTATTCGACAGCTCTTTTTATTCTGGACGCTAGCCGAGAAATAAATTCATGTGATAGATCAAATAAAGTTCCATTATTAGTGGGTGGAACCATGCTTTATTTCAGGTCTTTACTCAGCGGGATTTCTAGGATGCCTGAAGCAAACCAAGAGGTAAGAAATGAAATATCTGATCAGGCAAAAAAAAACGGATGGGGGTTCTTGCACAAAGAATTATCGAAAGTTGATCCAGAATCTGCTCAAAGGATTCATCCCAATGACTCTCAGCGAATACAAAGAGCCTTGGAAGTCTATAGGGTTAGCTCTAA
>Ga0209019_1001789_pt1 | contig 10568 bp, 10 predicted proteins | sample METZYME_3_300m_FD_187549 | JGI IMG/M metagenome (GOLD analysis project Ga0209019, IMG submission 187549) | Marine microbial communities from oxygen minimum zone in mesopelagic equatorial Pacific - METZYME_3_300m (SPAdes) (version 2) | ecosystem: Environmental > Aquatic > Marine > Oceanic... | reverse complement strand
GCCCAAACTAACTTATAACCTTGGCTTTGCTCTAAAGAAAATATAAGTCCTAAGGTTAATGGGAGCGTAACTACTAGGGTCAGAAGTAAGAATATTGGCCGGTTCTCTTCTTTTAAGAAGGTTGCAAGGAACAATAATATGCTGGCAAAGATTAGCGGAAGAATAAATATATTGGCTGCATCTGGTAAGAAAACAGTGATAGTTAAAGTCAATATGAGCCAAAAGAACCAAGAACCAAATACCATTTCATTTTGATTTACAAACTGTTTACTAATGGCAGTTCCTATCAGTGCACCTATAGTGGTCGAGCCTATCAATAACAGACGATAAGGCCAATCTATGCCAGGCCAACTAATCACGTTTCCTGAAAGAAAGGACAACAGGTAAAATCCCATGACACCAGACAATATTGTTGTTAATAAAGTTAATGGAGAAAATACTACTCCCAGCACTACTTTCTTTATATTCGTGTTTGACCTAATAAGAGTTGTAATCAATAAGAGGGCTGAGAAGATGCAAATAAACAGACTGTAGCTAGATTTCCACTGAGTCCAAATACCATATATTTCTCCTCCATAAACAAATTCATCTCCCATGTCCTTCCAATCTACGGAAGCTAATTTTCTAGATAAAGGTAAGATGTTTTCTCCATGGTGCTGGATAGTTCTGAGATCAATATTTTCCACAGTATCATTTGGAGTGTGGTAATGATTCCTTTCGCCTGCAAAAGCAAAATCTATGCCTGATATTTTGGCTCTTTTAACGACACTAAAATCGGTGTCATTAGGCATCCTCTTAAAAATTTCTTTAATAAAAGAGAATCCGTAAGGACTTATGTTTTCGCTTGAATAGCTTTTTATTAAAAGTTCATTACTATCTGAAGTTCGCAGTACCATGCTGCTTCCAGAAGATCCGCTGCCTTCAACATTGAGAACAATACCTACTTCCTTCGCTAAAGGGTGTTGTTTAAAAAAAGCCTCTGCACCTATAAGACCATTTTCCTCAGCATCTGTGAGGATTAACATAATTGGATGTTTATAAGGCGCTTCTAGTTTTAGTGCTCTAGCGGTTTCAAGTATGGCAACCACCCCAGCCCCATCATCCCCAGCACCTGGTGCCATAGGAACCGAATCATAATGGGCCATAATAGCCAAATAAGGTAGGTCAGTTTTACCCGGAATAATCCCTATTAGGTTCTCTACTTCGGCACAACCTGCGAATCTTGAAGCACAAGCCCAAGTCTTTTGTTCTTGGTGTTCTATGCCTAATTTATCTAATTCTTTCTTTAGTCTTTCTTTAATAATTTTATTAAGGTCAGAGCCAACAGGATGTGGTTTATTTTCTCTGAGTAAGGATTTCAACATGTTGTGAGCTCTCACTGCTGAAAATTCATTCTCAGGAGTGTCTACTCCTTTTGGAGTAGGGGGTTGCGTAGTGAAATGCTGTACAAAAAAAAGTATAAAAGTAAGAAAGATAGCTAAAACCGATAAGCGATTTTTAAACATGTTTACCCAAAATTTGTATCTGCTATCAAAGAAAGGATTTCAAACATCATGGTCGCACCCACTAAAGCAGTGTTTCCAGTGTTATCAAATGGAGGTGCCACTTCAACAACATCACCTCCTATTAAGTTAAGTCCCTTTAAGCCCCTTAGAAGTTGTTGTGCTTCTAAGGTAGTTATCCCGCCTACTTCTGGCGTTCCCGTACCAGGGGCATAAACTGGATCAAGTCCGTCTACATCAAAAGAAATATAAGTTCTTCCATCACCTACGACTTTTCTTGCTTCTTCAATGACCTTGTCTACGCCTAGAGAAGAGAATTCATCCATAAAAACTACACGCATACCTTGATCTTGGGAAAACTCTATGCCTTCCATAAAATTTTGACCCCCTCTGATACCAATTTGAATTGTTCTCTTTGGGTCAAGAACTCCTGCCTCTACAGCAAGTTTAAATGGAGCTCCGTGAGTAAACTTTGAACCCCAAATCTCCCCCCATGTATCGGTGTGGGCATCCACATGAACCATTCCAACAGGTTCATGTTTTCCTATTGCCCTTAAAATTGGGTAGCTGATTGAATGATCGCCTCCGGCGCTGATAGGAAAAATATTTTTTTCTATAATCTTCTGGTAAAAAGATTCAATTTCTTCAACTTGCTTTTCTAGGTCATAACGATGAGAAAAGCTTACATCTCCTAAATCAGCTATGCGACATAATGTATAAGGATTTATGTTCATGCCTAGATTGAAAGTACGCATCAAGCTAGAAGAGTTACGAATTTCTCTTGGGCCATGTCTCGCTCCTGGACGATTTGTAACTCCTAAGTCGGTTGGAACACCAATAAGTCCAATATCCACATCATCCAGTGATTCAACTAGAGGTGCTCGCATGAAAGTAGCAATTTCAGTAAAGCGGGGTTCACTCATTGGATTATGCTGATCGCCATCGGGCTTCTTTTTATTGTAAAAATCGTCAGTCAACTTTCATATCCTCTGTTTATATTTAGGTTTAGAACTACATCTTATCAAAAGTCTAAAGTTTAGTTTTGTTGCTCTTAACATGATATAAAAAGATAGGTGAAGGAAATAATTACTAAAAAGGGACTAATTAGTCCAATTACTTTATTGATTCTCATGTCTATAGCTATGCCAGTGGCTTTCAATGCTTGGTCAGCGATGTTAAATAACTTTGTAGTAGAAAGAGCTGCTTTCACAGGTGTCGAGATTGGTATCTTACAAAGCCTTCGGGAAATTCCAGGGTTCCTATCTTTTACTCTTATATTTGTCCTTCTGATTATTAAAGAGCAGGCATTTGCAGTTTTTGCTCTTGCTTTATTAGGCCTTGGCGTCTCCATGACTGGGTTCTTTCCTACGGTTTACGGTTTATATTTCACAACCATTTTAATGAGCACAGGTTTTCACTATTTTGAGGCAGTGAAGCAGTCCTTAAGTTTGCAATGGCTATCTAAAGAGGAAGCCCCAAAAGTTTTAGGTAGACTCATAGCTGTGGGCTCATTAACTTCTTTATTAGTCTATGGTTCCTTATGGGCTTTACTAGAAATTTTTAAAATGCCCTATTTAGTAAATTTTGTTATTGCTGGATCTATTTGCATATTTTTAGCCATAGTTATGTTCGTGGGATTTCCGATTTTTCCTTCTAAAACTAAGCAAAACCAGAACCTAGTTCTTAGAAAACGTTACTGGTTATACTACTTACTTACTTTTTTTTCTGGAGCCCGAAGGCAGATATTTGTCGTTTTTGCTGCTTTTCTCATGGTCGAAAAGTTCGGCTACAGTGCATCTCAGGTTACTCTATTATTTCTTATTAACTACGCTTTTAATTGGGTTTTTGCAGAGAGAATAGGTGCGCTTATCGGGAGGTTTGGAGAAAGAAGGGCGCTGACCTTTGAGTACATAGGTTTAATAATAGTTTTCATAGCATATGGGCTTGTTCAGAATGCTACTTTTGCTGCCTTCCTTTATATTTTAGATCACATGTTTTTTGCCATGGCCATAGCAATTAGTACTTATTTTCAGAAGATTGCTGATCCAAGCGACATGGCAAGCAGTGCTGGAGTTTCTTTTACTATTAACCATATAGCTGCAGTAATTATTCCAGCAGCTTTAGGAGTTGTATGGATTTGGTCCCATACTTTGGTATTTTTCATTGGGGCTTTATTTGCTCTGTTGTCTTTAATTTCAGCTCAATTTATTCCTAAAGATCCTTCTCAGGGATTTGAAACAAGACTTTACAAACTAAAAATCCAATAACTTACAATTAGCTGATTGTCTTTATGAACCGGTAAAGAAATCTGCAGGGTATTTACCCTTATTTTCTTTTAATTTAGATTCTTCTTCTTTCTCAATATCTTTTGAGTCCTCTTCTTTAGGGGGAATATTTTTCTTATCTTTATTCAAATTAACCTGACGTATCATATTTATGAAAGACACCTTCTAAATCAGCTTGAATTTCATCTTCTTCTTTAAAAAGGCCAGAGGTAATATCCTTAGCCATGATAAAACTATGGTCATTGGTGTAGGCAGTGCCTCTAAATGGTAAACAAACTGCAATAGCTTTTGATGATAGGGGAACTTTTTTATATTCCATTACATTTGCATTAAAACCAAGTTCTGACACTGCTTTGACCAGTTCAGCGGGTGAACCAACATTTATCACATAGCCTAGATAATTTAAGTTATCTCCTTGATTAGTTGCTCTAAATATAAAGTTTCTATTCATTAGATAATTTTCTTACCAATCTTGCTAAGAAATGAAGATCTAAATTAATACAAAAAGAACCGCAATAAATTGATATAGATCAATCCTAAAAAAATAATTAGTAGTATTTTTCTTTCTTTCATTTCTTTATACATTAATGGTATTTATGGATAGAAACAAAACAACAACTAGCTTAAACAAAGAACTCAAAATTTTAAAACAACAACTCTCAAAACTTGAAGATGAAGATGGGCTTTGCTTCTGGACAGGAGATGGTCAAGAAATCGATGCTTTGTATGCTAGGATTAAAGAAATTGGGAAAATATTAAACAAATAAATTATGACAGAAACCAATGTGGCCCTCTGTAAAGTTTGTCAATATAGAAAAATATGTATTCCTGAATCATTACTACCCTCATTAGAGGAAGCTAAAGGTCAAAAAATTGCTTCTGATCATGCCCAGCAGATTTCTTTTCAAAAGGGAAAATTAGTCTATCAACAAGGGGATAAGTTTAGTTCAATTTTTACGATTCGTTCAGGATGCATTAAAACCTACAGTCTAGATACTGAAGGTGAAGAGCTAATTGAAGGTTTATTTTATCCTGGTGAATTTTTAGGCTTGGATTGTATTTCTTTTAAGGCCTACACTCATTTCGCCGAGGCAAAGGAGGATTCGAATTTATGTTTAATTAATTATCATGACTTAGAGTCTTTAGCTTCAAGAGAATCTCAGTTAGCACTACACATTAGCAAAGCGATCAGCAGTCAATTATCTAAGCAACTCAAATGGGCACAGAGTTTTTCCCAAGGTAATGCTGAACAAAGATTAATAACATGGATATTTATAATCAGTTCTAAACTTGGATTAGTTAACAAATCTAGATACCGATTTTCTATTCCAATAAAGCACGCAGAAATGGCCAAAATGTTACACATGAGACCTGAAAGTTTAAGTCGGGTTATTACTAAATTAAATAAAGAAGGACTTATAACTCTCTCTACCAAAGAGTGTGAGGTCAATGATAGAGGTAAACTCTTTAAAGAATTACCAGAAGTCAGCAATTACTAAAAAATAACTTTTTAATAAGGGGAAAATATAATGAATGAAAACGAAAATATTATCAGAGAATTTATTTCAGCCTGGTCAGAACTAAATGCAGATAAATTATCTGAGTTTTTCACTGAAGATGGTATTTATCACAATATACCTATGGAACCTGTTCAAGGCAGGGAACAGGTAAAGCAATTTATTGCAGCTTTTATCCAGCCCTGGACATCTACTACTTGGGACCTTTTATCTATCGCCAGCGAAGGAGATTTAGTTATTGCAGAAAGATTGGACCGCACTCAAGCAGGAGAAAAAAGTGTTGATTTACCTTGCGTTGGAATATTTCAAATGGAAGATGGAAAGATTAAATCTTGGAGAGATTACTTTGATAGCAAAACATACTTTGATGCCATGAGCTAACTTCACTTTTTTCTGATGTATTGAAATCAGGATTTAGCTACCTTCTACGTCTTTTTATTTGTACTTTGTTATAGTAGTGAACATAAACTTAACAGGAGTATTCTTAATGAAAAACTTATTATTTATTTTTTCTTTAGTCTTCAGTGTGGCTATTTTTGCTGCACACCATGAAGAAGATAACCAAACTGAGTCTGAGAGCGGTTTTAACTTTGCTTATACCTCTAGCTATACCATTCCAGCTGGATCTCAACCTCAAAGAATAGAAAGATCTATCTTAGATAACTTAGCCACTTTAGAGCAGAATGGTTACTACAATTGTGGCCTTTTAAGACATCAATTTGGAGCAGAAAGAGCATACTACTCTTATTGCTATTTTGATTCTTGGGAACAATTCGGTGAAATAAATGATGCTAATGCTCCTTTGGTTAGAGAACCTAATCAACTTTATGGAGATCATTCAGATAATCTAATAGCTGTTGTTGAAAGAAATCTAACTAAAAGAACCCCTTATGTTCTAAGAGCAACTTATACTTTTGGGCCTTTTTTAACAGTAAATGAGATGCGTGACAGGGCTAAGTTATTATTCGATGCCTATAACGAGGCTTTTGGAGGATGTAATTTAGGGGAGCATGCTTGGGGCTCTGAATTAGCTTGGTATTTTTATTGCGGCTATGAAAGTTATGCTGATTTTGCTAAGAAAGGCAATAAGCTAAGTGGGTTGATTGAATCTGGCCTTGCTGATGCAAAAACAGATGTTAGAAATCATTCAGATGATTTGATGGTTAGAATTAAATAAGCAATCTGAATGAATAAAAAAGGGACATATAGTCCCTTTTTTTATCTTAACCAGTTATTTAGAGCATTGCTGTTAAGCTGTTTCTAACTCATCAATCTTCTTATAAAGCCATCCTCCTGCATACAAGGCAGCACCTAATACAAGCAAACATCCAATTCTAATTAAGGTAGCTGAATCAGACAGATCATAAAGAAGGACTTTTGCAGAAGAAACAGCAAAAATTAATAAGGCCGAATTTCCTAGGAGCTTGTCTTTAATTTTTATTCCGATTAGGAGGGAAGCTATTGCTAATATGGCCCATACTAATGAGACAACAAAGGTGCCCTCCAATATATCAATAGCACTGGCTAAAGCAGCTATATGTGCACCATAAATAAGGAATAGTTGACTGGAGTGATGCCTATCTTTGTTAGCAGTTTCTCTATATGAATTTAAATAATAGGCGATATAGAGCGCTACTGAATATGATAGAGCCAGAAAAGATTCGCCAATAACAGTTTCAGGCATTCCTATAGCTACAGAACCTTCAGAGTGAGGGTCAAGTAGTAGTGCTCTTAAATAATTGAGTACAAAGACTAAACCAAATGCAATAGATAAAGGAAGGTCTGATTTTTTTAGCCCCCCTCTTGATTTACCGTAAAGATAAAGAGCCAAAATCATCATTAAAGGAACCCACATTTTCCACTGCATTGGAACAAGTTCCCAATAACCTGCATGAATTAATACCAGAGCTAAGTAAGAAGATACTAGCCATCTAGATCCTTCTGTATTCTGCTTAAGTAGGGCTCTAGACAATAAGAAAACCAGTAAGATTATTAAGGCACTAATGAGTGATATCCACGGAGCATATGCTTCAAGATTCACATTAAGTAGGCTGAATTGTAAGAAATAAAAAATTAGTAATGCCGGTGCATGAGCCAAAGCAGTGTTTCTATCCATAGGCTCTTTTTGTTTTATAGAAAAAAAGGCAGTGCAAAAGAGGAAGATTATGAACTGACAGGTCTGGAATATTAACCCCACCTGCCAAGGATTAGAATCTAGTTGGCCCCTCGTTATATCGAAACCAATTAAGCTTAGGTAAAGAGCAAAAAGGTAAACTTTTCTGGTTCCTAGCCAATTAGAGAAAACACAAAACAAAATACTCCAAAATGTATAGTAAATAGCAATGTCTGTTATTTCTGCTCCTAAGTTTTTTAACAAGAAGGGAGCTGAATAAGAACCTATTACTGATAAGAGGGCATACATAGAGCTTTTAAATTCTTTACAAAGCCATAAAGCAATTAAACATGTAAGGCTTATAGAAATGGCTGCTAAATAAACACCAATTAGTGAATAGTAAAGATGTGCTCCATAAGTACTAATAAATAAAATTACTATGCCTGCTGCTGGCAAAAGACCGGCATAACTAGGATTAGATTTTTTCAAGTAAAAACCTGAACCTATGAGTGAAAGACCTAACATAAAGGAAGCAAATATCTGCCTTTCAGGAGTTAGCCACCCACTATCTATTGCGAGTCTGACTAAATAAGATGCTGCTAGGATTAACGCGATTGCACCTCCCCACCCTAAGATATTAGTAACAGTTGAAGAGCTTTTACTTGTTTCTTCATCAGGCCAAGGATCATCTAGATCGCTTTCTTTAGATTTAGAAGAATCTATATCAGCGTTCTCTTCTTTGTAGTCTTGATAATACTTTTTCTTTTTAGCTATTGGACTAAGCCCGGAAACCTTTTGTTCAAGTTCATTTAGCCTATTTTCAAGGCTAGTAAGTTTTTCCAGAGTTTCCTTTTCAGCCATTAACTAAATTTAACTTAAAAGTAGTAAGAGTTACAAGTAACAGCTTGTTGTAATTCCTTCGACCGATCAAGAACCCATATCTTTTGATACAAAAAATATATAACTCAAGAGCTCTTCAACTATATATAATTTTTTATGCAACTCTTAAACTTTAATTAGGTATATGTATTATTCAAGGCAGTTATGAAATTTTTTTTAAAGCTAGTTGTTGTCTTATTAAGTGTGGCGGTTGTTTATATGGTGTTAACTTTAGGATTATCTGAATTAGGTGGCGAGATAGCGACACTAGTTAGACCTGAACCTGAAGGAAGTTCTAAGAATATTAGAGTTTGGATAGTGGATTCGGATGGAAACTCATGGATAGAGCATGGAGATAATGAATCTTTTTGGATTAAACAATTGGGAGAGAATTCCAAGCTATCTCTTATTAGAGAAGGAAAAGAAAACAAGTATCTAGCTTCTGCCGACAAGGAGTCACATGATTTTTATCACAATTTGAGACGAGAGAAGTATGCATTTGCTGATAAAATGTTGGACATCCTTACCTTCGGTGCAACCAGTAAAGACAATTGTCCTGGTATTCCAATTAGACTTGAGTTGTTATGAAAAAAATATTTAAGGGAGTTATATATTCCTTGGGGGTTCTACTGATTGTAGGGGCATTCTACTTAGGAAATCTTTTTTTATTTAAGCCTTTCTCCTTAGATCACTATCTAGCAAAAGAGCTTCTATTAGAAATGCTGGATTCTCCTGAAGCTTTAACTTATTTAGGAGTGGTAGATAGATTTAATTGGTTAACAAATCACCAATCAAAAATCTCTACTTCTGGACTAGAGGAACTTAAAGAAGACCTTCTTGACGCAAAAGACTCAAGATCAGTCCTTTTCTCCTACAAAGATGAATCACTTTCTAAACAACAGAAAATAACAAAAAAGATTGCTGTTTTTGATCTGAATAATTTTATTAAAGAACAAGAAGAATTCCCATTTCATAATTATCCATTAAACCAAATAGGAGGAATTCATTTAAATCTGGTTGAATTTATGACCGATGTTCACCCAATTAGGAATAAAAAAGAAGCTGAAGCTTACATAGAAAGACTGGACTTATTTGATGACTCTTTCAAAGCAACTTTAGAGATTTTAAATGAACAGAGGGAAGTGGGAATCTTTCCCCCTGAATTTGTTTTTGGTCATGTTATTCGTCAGTTAGAGGAATTTCTTAACTTCACAAAAGAGCAGAATCCTTTGAGGAGCGTTTATATAAGAAAAATTAATGATCTTGAGCTTGACGAAGAGGATTTGGAGGAACTTGTTTCTAAATTGGACCTATCTTTAGAAAATAGTGTTAATCCTGGTTTTAAGCTTTTATATAACTTTATAAAAGAGACGAAACCACAAGCTAATAAATCCCATGGGGTTTGGTCCTTACCAAGGGGAGACGAATTCTATGCTTTAAGATTAAAGGTCTATACAACAACGGATTATTCAGCTCAAGAGATACATGATATAGGTCTTTCAGAGGTTGCAAGAATTACAAAACGTATGCAAGAAATTGCTTTTGATTTGGGCTACGGAAAGCAAGTCAATGTAGGGCAATTGATGAATAAATTGAATGAGGATCCAAACTTCTTATATGCAGATACTCCAGATAGAAAAGAAAAGGTCGTAAATGATTACAATTCCATAGTGGTAGAGACTTGGAACATCTCTGAAGATTACTTTCATAATATGCCTAAATCTAAAGTTGAGGTGAGAGCAGTTCCTGAATATTCGGAACAGAATCAAGCGGGAGGTTATTACATGTCTCCTGCGTTAGATGGAAGTAGACCAGGAGTCTTTTACGCCAACCTCTATGACATCAAACAAACGCCCACTTATAGCATGAGAACTTTAGCTTTTCATGAAGCCATTCCTGGGCATCACCTTCAGGTAGCTCTCAATTTAGAAAATGAAGATCTAACCTTGTATAGAAGATTTGGTTATGGAACATCAGCATTCAGCGAAGGATGGGCTTTATATTCTGAACGATTAGCTTTGGAAGCTGGATTGGCTGAAGATCCTTATGATGAATTGGGGGTGTTACAGAGTGAATTATTTAGGGCAGTAAGACTAGTAGTAGATACTGGAATGCATTTTAAGCGTTGGACAAGAGAGGAAGCCATAACCTATATGAAAGACATAACTGGCATGTCTGATACAGAAGTAAGGGTTGAGATTGAAAGATACATAGTATGGCCAGGTCAAGCTTGCAGTTACAAAATGGGAATGTTAAAGATCTTAGAGCTTAG
>Ga0209019_1001785_pt1 | contig 10570 bp, 9 predicted proteins | sample METZYME_3_300m_FD_187549 | JGI IMG/M metagenome (GOLD analysis project Ga0209019, IMG submission 187549) | Marine microbial communities from oxygen minimum zone in mesopelagic equatorial Pacific - METZYME_3_300m (SPAdes) (version 2) | ecosystem: Environmental > Aquatic > Marine > Oceanic | place... | reverse complement strand
AACGGCTACCCGGTCACCATCACTTAGTGTCGCAAGCCGTCCTGAACCGATCGGCGTCCCAACTCCTGACCCAGTAGCACCGAATTCGCCCTCGCCCTCGAACACATAGCAGAGCCCGTTGTGCCCGACAGGAATCTCTTGCTCAAACCGACCACCAGATGGCACGGTAACATCGAGATAAATCGGTGAAGTCGAGATGTCGGTAACCGGACCGCTGGCCCCGTTCGATGTTCCTGCGATCACCTTCACCCGCACGTCTGCGTTGGATTTCCATTCAGGAATTTGGTCAGAAGGGATGTCCTGATAGCGCGGCGGCATCATCTTTAGCCGCGCGGGAAGATTAATCCACAGTTGGAAACCCCACAGTAGCCCGTTCTCCTGTTTCGGCATCTCCGAGTGCACGATCCCTTTACCAGCCGTCATCCACTGCACGCCGCCAGCCGCGAGGGTCCCTCGATTGCCAAGATGGTCAGAGTGCTGCATTGCACCAGCAAGCATGTAGGTAACCGTTTCAAACCCCCGATGTGGATGATCTGGAAACCCAGCCAAGTAGTCGCCCGCTTTATCCGATCGAAATTCATCAAGCATTAGGAATGGATCGAGTTGACTGAGCGCTGGGCTCCCAAGACTGCGCTTAAGCTTCACGCCCGCTCCGTCTGATGTGTCCTGCGCCGCCACAATTTGACTGACCTTACGGTAAGTCACACCACACTCCCTGTCACTGTAGCTATCCTCTCAAAACGAAAGTACGGTAGTAATACACTATAAACTGCACGCACGCAGCGTCCCTAATCCAACATCTACCTCACTTTTTACTCCCAACTCCTGTATTCTTGTGCCGGTATGACCCGCACTGCCTCCACGATGTTGCCTCTGGAGACACCAGCGCCAGATTTCGTGTTGCCCGACCCGCGTGGAGACGTCGTCTCGCTGTCTCGTTTTGCCGATGCACCAGCACTCGTGGTCATTTTCATATGCAACCATTGCCCCTACGTGAAACATCTGAAGCCGGCACTAGCCGTGTTCGCTCGCGACTACCTCCCGAAGCATGTCGCGGTGGTTGGGATCAATTCAAATGACGCAGCTGAGTTCCCCGAAGATGCCCCTGAACGCATGGTAGAGGACATCGAAGCGTTTGATTACCGCTTTCCGTATCTCGTGGATGGAACACAGGAGATAGCCAAAGCATATGGCGCGGCCTGCACACCGGACTTCTTTTTGTTCAACGCGGGTCGGCGGCTTGTGTACCGAGGACAGTTCGATAACAGTCGACCGAACAATGGCCTACCCGTTACCGGCGAGTCCTTACGAACGGCAGTGGACGCCGTCCTCGCCGGCTCACCGGTCCCTGGCCCTCAAACACCAAGCCTTGGCTGCAACATCAAGTGGAAACCAAATAACGCACCGGATTACTTCGCCGGTTGAGATGATTTCGAACCAATCTTGGACATAAAGCGCCCCTGATTACTGGGAGCTCCTCGCTCATCACAAACGCCCTGCCCTGTAACGAACCCTGGGTCGACCTGCATAGCATCTTCCAACAACTCTAGGTAATGGCCGCGGGGTACCTCCACCGCACCTAGACGTGCCAAGTGCGGTGTGAGCCATTGGACGTCGAGTAAGCGGAACTCGCGGGTCCGCAGGTGGTCTGTCAAGGCCGAAAGTGCTACCTTCGATGCGTCGGTCACCCGATAGAACATCGACTCGCCAAAGAACGCTCCCCCCAAGGCAACGCCATAGAGTCCACCAGCCAATTCTCTACCACACCACACCTCGACCGAGTGTGCGAAACCCGCTTCGTGAAGCGCCGAATATGTTTCGATAATTTCGCCATTGATCCAGTCACCCTCAACCCCGCGAGACGCGCAGCCAATAATTACCTGACGAAACGCGCGATCGAATGTTATGTCGAACTTGTGACTCCGCAGGACACGTGCCAGGCGACGCGAGACACGAAACCGATCTATCGGTAGGATTCCACGCGGGTCGGGCGCGTGCCACACCATGGTGCCAGATGGCCCGGGCATTGGGAACAAACCCGAACGGTAGGCCGTTAGCAGGACCGGGAGCGAAATCATAATCCGTCTAGTAATATATAGTGGTTCATCAGTCGTAGCTGGGCATTGGTTCCCTCTGGGGTTAGGCTGCGTACAATGAAATGATGGACGAGTCGTTCCGCACGTCGCACGAAGCGTTTTGCCATGAACGAATCCGAAGTAGTAACTAAAGGGATCCGGGTCCACGTGACCTCTCATTACTCCGCTGAAAACTCTCAGCCGCAGAATCTGTGGTTCTTTCTTTATACGATTAAGATTTCGAACGAGAGTACCGATACGGTGCAACTCGTTAGCCGTCACTGGGTCATCACCAACGCTGAGAACCAGGTTGAGGAGGTTCAGGGCCCAGGTGTCATCGGCGAACAACCGGTGCTGGCACCTGGTGAATCATTTGAGTACACGTCCGGCTGTCCACTCACCACACCTTTCGGCATGATGAAAGGGACCTATCAGATGGTCACGGCCGACGGTGACAATTTCGAAGTCGAGATCGCTCCATTCGCTCTGACAGAACCCTACACCGTGCACTAAACGTGCCGTCGGACACGTCAAGCGGTAGGATTTTTCTTGGTCAAAACGTATTTGTTACTTGAAACGTCGAGGACCTGTGGGTTGGTTAGCAGGCATCGGTTGGCCTACTCTCACCATTTAGCCGAGTACTTCACTCGTTGGTAGACACCCCTCCGTATGTGATGCAACCAGACGTTTCCATCCGCACCAGGCGCGCGGCGATGACGGCACTTTTCATGAGTGCCGGCCTGTCTTCAAGCGGATACATCGCCGCAATTATCGTGGCTCCTCTCATCGCCGAAGACTTGCTCGGTAACGCTATGCTGAGTGGTCTGCCGTCAGCCTTTACTGTCGTTGGTATGGCCATCGGCTCAACAGTGCTGTCAACTAGGATGGCCAAGTCTGGACGACGTAGCGGCCTGGTTCTGGGCTACACAGTCGTGGCAGTAGCGGCTGTCCTAGCCATGATTGCAACAAATCTCGCGTCCTTCACCCTGTTCTCATTCGCCATGTTCGTCCTGGGTGCTGGCCACAGTGCAAATCGGCTCACGCGTTATGCGGCGTCAGACCTGTATGAATCGAAACAACGCGGAGCAGCAATCGGCTGGGTGATCTGGGCCGGCACGATAGGGTCAGTGGTCGGCCCAGCGCTTCTCGAACCAGCGCGCGTATTTGCGATGTGGCTCGGCACAGTCGAAACGTCTGGCGCCTATTTGGTTACCATCGTTGGAGCCCTGAGCGCGATCGGGGTTTTGCGGGCAAAAATGCCGCGGCTCGCTTCATTCAACGCGTCGACCAGCTCAAAGGCTCAGTATTCCAGTATCAGTCGGTTGCTCGGGGTACCCGAAATGCAGATCGCGCTAATGGCATTAGTCATTTCCCAAGGGGTAATGGTGCTCCTAATGACCATGACACCAGTCCACATTCGAGGCGCGGGTGATGGGCTTGGTTCGATCGGATTGGTCATCGGTGCTCACGCTTTTGGCATGTACGCACTTTCTCCGCTTACAGGGATACTGAGCGACCGACTGGGACGCGTCCCCGTCATTCTTCTCGGAATGGCCATGCTGGTGGGTTCAGCGTTCTTGGCCGCCAACACTCCTGGACACGAAACCATGCGGTTGACAGTCGCGTTACTTCTGCTGGGTGTCGGATGGAATCTCGGGTTCGTTGCCGGCAGTGCCCTACTGACCGACAGCGTGCCCGACATTGACCGCCTCCGTGTACAGGGATTCGGTGATTCAGTTACCTGGGTGACCGGGGCGGTGGCTAGCCTTGCGTCCGGTGTGCTCCTGGCAAGCGGTGGTTTCCCCGAGCTGAGCTTCGTCGGCGCAACGTTCGCAGTCCTGCCGGCTCTATTGATTGGGTGGCACAGACTCCGTAAGTCGCCAGTCGTTGGCCCAGACGAAGAACTCTAACAGCTAGAAACGTCAACCTTCCTCCGGCAGCACCGTCCGGCGGACAACGCCTTCGATTGTTAAACCTTGAATGATGATCGAAAAAATAACAACACCGTAGGTCGCCGCAAGCAGCAACTCCTTGACCGGCGACGGTGGCAGCGACAACGCTAGCGCAACGGAGATGCCTCCCCGCAATCCGCCCCACGTAAGTACAGGAATCGCGCCTCGTGTAAACGTTCGCATCAAGCCCAGAAGCGTGATTGAACCCGCCACACTTACGAAACGTGCCACCAAAACCACGGGAATCGCCAAGCCTACGGCAAGGCCAATCTTACCGTTCAAGGAGAGCGCTACGACCTCAAATCCGATGATGAGAAACAGAACTGAGTTTAGAATCTCGTCGAGTAACGACCAGAACGTTTCGATATGTTTTCGTGTGTTTACACTCATCGCGAATCGCGTGCCGTGATTGCCAATGAAGAGTCCTGCGACAACCACTGCAAGTGGCCCTGACACGTGTAACTGAATCGCGATAACTGAGATCGTCATCACGAGAGAGAGCGTCATCAATATCTCAAGGTTATGCTCGTCCACTTGGCGCATAACGCGAAAGGTGAGGTATCCCGTCAATAGGCCGAGTGCAATACCGCCGACCGCCTCGGTCAACAGTAGCTTTACCACCATCAGAACTGACACATTACCTGGTGAAGTGGCGTCAAGCCCCAACCCAACCAAAACTGAAAAAATGACTACGCCCACACCATCGTTGAAAAGACTTTCGCCAGCGATCTTGGCTTGGAGTGCTTTCGGCACAGCGATCGTCTTTAGGATGCTGAGCACAGCGATCGGGTCAGTAGGTGAAATGAGCGCGCCGAAGACAAGGCACTGTAACCATGAAACGTCGAACCCGAGCGCGTGCCAACCTACGTAGGTCAACGCTCCGACAATCAGTGTTGACGCGAGGGTGCCAACCGTTGCTAGCATCGAGATCGCCCAGCGGCGATTCAATAGATCGGCTAAGTCAACATGTAAGGCACCCGCGAAAAGCAGAAAGCCCAACATGCCTTTCATCAGGGTTTCGTACAGGCCGATTTCAAGTAATACACCGTGGACGGCCGCGCGGAAACCAAGTGAAGGGATGAGGCTATCGACCGCCAGTGCGGCGAGCGAGGTTAAAAGAGCAATGAGGACAAGGCCGATGCTATGGGGCAACTTCAGCCACCGGTGGTTCAGGTAGCCGAACGCCGCCGCTCCGGTCACGAGGAGGGTAGCAAGCTGGAGAACCGACTCTATGCCCATCGCGTCACTCTACTGTGAGAGCGACGTCTCATCCGAAAAAAATTGAAAAAATACTGCGAGCGCTCAGTTCAGCGCTCATTCCCACGCAACCTCAATTTCATACGGGTCATCACCCCCCGGCCCCGTAGCAGTCACGCGTATGCTCTCAGGCCGATGCACCCGTTGGTTAAACGGCGTGCCATCGCTTCCGCGAAGTTCACCCAACGAGAAGCGGTTTGTTGCCTCAGACTCCAGGCGGTATATCGTCGCCGAAAAGACCATCTGTCGTCCGACGGGAAACACTTCCAGTTTGAGGTCATTCAGCCCGGTACCGGAGTGATTACTTACGCTTATGTTGAGTTGCGACCGTTCGATTTCGATCGGCCCTCCGGTCGGCGAATCGTATTCCCTACCTGGTCCGCACGCCGTCACAACCACCATGATGCCTAAAATGACCGCCGCCGCCGAAATCTTATGAACATCTACGCACTTCTTCATAGTCTCACTCTCCAACAAATCTATAGAAGACTGACGGCCGACCGGGGGATCAAGTTGTATGAGCCGAACTGATACAACGGACTTAGGAAACGAAACGACAAGCCAGCGGACTCTGGACCGGGGCCGGTCCTAGGAGAACCAAAGAGGATGACACCGAACGCCGAAGGTCTCATATTCACCACCGGGAACGGAACGCTGATCGTCTCAGAAAAGCAAACCTACACGGAAACGCCGAGTCTAGCCCGATGAGGCTGGGCATGCAAGGTTGGGCCGGATGGGGCCGAATCGCTCATCGCGTCGAGGTGACGGCCACGGTAGTGTCCTAGAAATGCCGCTCGTACCAAGCAATCGAACGTTCAAGTAGGTCTACTTGGTGGGCCGCCTCGCGAATGCCGTGACCCTCGCGTGGGTAGCGTACCATCACCACCTCCACGCCGACGTCTTTGAGTGCGATATAAAACTGTTCGGCTTCAGCAATCGGCACATCATTATCGTTCTCGCCGTGCACAAGCATTGTTGGAGTCGTCACGCTGTGTGCGTAACGAATGGGTGACCGTTCCCAAAGCAAATCAATGATGCCATTTTCGTGGGGGTAAGCACCAAATTCTACGGCGAGATAATCATGATAGTACGCCATGTAGTTGAAGCTGATGAGATTTGAAATGCTCGCTCGCGGAATCGCTGCCCTAAAGCGCTCTGTCTGCGTAATAATCCAATTCGTGAGCTGTCCACCATAGCTCCCGCCCTCGATCACCAACCGATCACCGTCAAGCCACCGGTACCTGTCGAGCGCCGCATCAACACCAGCCATGACATCTTTCGCTTCGCCACCGTTTTGATCCTTAAAAATGGCGTCGGTCAGCTCCTGCCCATAGCCAGTCGACCCTCGGTAATTCACCATGAGTGTTGCCCAACCGAGTCCCGCATAGACCTGTGCAGTTAGATTGAACGCCGCCCCTTGCTGACCGTGGGGACCACCATGGATCGTGACCACCAGTGGATGACGATTTGCTGAATCAAGGTCAACGGGTTTAGTAAGGAATGCCTCGATAGGTCGGCCATCGAAACTCGAAAACGTGAACGCTTCTACCTCAGCCGTCACACGCTCGGCAAGAAGCTCGGCATTTAGCGACGTCAATGGTTCCGACGAACCGTCGTGTCGCATATAGAGTTCAGTAGGGCCACTCGGCGCAGTGAATGTGTAAGCGATCGCGCCATTGTCCGCCACCGACCAAGCGCCGACCCGTCCTCGATCAATAACAGTCATGCGGGGTGAACCACCAGAGGTGGGCAGCTGAAACAGATGGACATTGCCACGTGCCTGAACCGTGAAGTAAAGCGACTGACCATCAGAAGCCCACCGCACGCTCCGTTGACGATTATCAATGCTGCCGCCGAGCTCCTGGCGGTTACGCCCATCAGCGTCGATAACCCACACGTGGGTGTCCTCCATCGTCGTCTCGGATGAAGTTAACGATCGTCGAGTTCCTAAATAGGCGATCAGGCGACCGTCGGGTGACCATGTCGGTTGGTACTCCGCACTCGCCGTATCAGTCACCCTACGAATCGCACCGTTTGCAACACGCACTGCATATATATCGTAATTAAAAACACGGTCCGGGTCCGGCTCGCGATTCGAAATAAACACAATCTCATCGCCCTGCGGTGACCAATCGATAGAGTGCTCGTAGTAGATCCCGCTGGTAAGTTGATTAACGCGACTAGTAACTCGGTCAAATACGAAGATGTGCACTCGACGATTGTCGTTAAACCGAGTCATCCCCTCTGAAGCCGTTGGCTTATAGAGATAACGGGTGATGACCATCGGGTCACCTGCTGCCGCATCCTCTGCCTCACCGGTCGCCGACACGAAAGCAATGCGGTCGCCATCGGGGGCCCACGCAATTCGCTCCCCGGCTGACGGCAGTGGGTGATTTGTGCCTGTAATTGGTGTAAGAAATTTTTCGGCCGAGCCATCCGCGCGCGCTACTACGAGCCCTACCTGACCTTCCACCACGCCGAAGTAAGCAATCTCTAGACCGTTAGGTGACCAGCGAGGCCCCGAGGCAAAGCCACCCTCACCACCAAGTTTCGACACTGCGCCGCTTGCGATCTCCATTACCCAGACTTCTGAATAGGGACGCCCAGGTCGATCACTTTTTCTAACACTGTAGGCAACTCGCTCCCCGTCAGGTGAAAGTTGAACATCGCCGACGGCCTGTTGCCGATAAATGTCGGCGGCTTCAAAGGGGCGAACTTGCGCACTCACCGACCGGTCGGCTCCTACCGTCACACCAATGACAACTAATAGAACAGCGATACACACGCGAGGGCTCATGGGTCTCCTTCGATAGCGAGTACGGTGAGCAGGATATCAGAGAAAGAACAGAGAAAATGGGTGACGGAAGCCAAGAAACAATAATTGCGCGGAAGAAAAAGTCTTCACCCCCGCTTCACCGGTCTTGGTCCCGTTGACTTCTACCCTTTGAATCCCGCTCTGTTCAACGCAGTTCCCTGCCCCGTGTCTCCGGAATCCAAATCCAGAAAATGGCAGCCACAACGAAGGCTGCAGACGTAATCGAAAGTGCCGAAGCAAAGCCATGGGTCTCAGCAAGTGAGCCGACAATCCATGGAGCTGCAGCGCTAGCCAAACGACCAATGTTGTAGGTAAATCCCTGGGCCGTAGCGCGGATTTCAGTTGGATATATCTCCGCAGTCACCGCTCCGAATCCGCTAAACGACCCGGTTCCAAAGAACGCAACAAACGGGCCCAATATGAGTAGCGCTATCGGGTTACGGGTAGAGGTGTAGGCAAGAATAAGCGCAGCCGCAATCAGTAGGTAAACTATGTAAGTACGCTTCCTTCCAACGCGATCACTCACGAAACCGAACATTACGTAGCCGAACCACATCCCAATTTGCATTGCGATGATTAGTCCGGACATCGCATATGCACTCAATCCAATGCCCCCATCCTCTACCGATAGCGAGAGGTAGGCTGGAATCCACAGGTTGAAACCCCACCACGCAAACATGATGCAGGCATTCATGAGGGTCACTGCAACTGTTAGACCGCGCAGTTCACGCCGGAACATTGAGCTAAAGCGGCCCAAAGATTTACTACTGCGTGCACTGGCCTGCCAGATTTGAGGCTCTTCAAGCCGCCGTCTAATCCAGACCGTGAACAGGGCCGGTAAAATGCCAACGAAGAACACTGCCCGCCAGCCCAAGCTCGGTAATACGAGTGCAGTCACGACGGCTGCAGCCGCGTATCCAAGAGCCCAGGAACTTTGCATGAGTCCAAGCGCCTTGCCTCGATGCTCAGCTGGCCACGTCTCCGAGATGAGCGCTGCACCGCTCGCCCATTCACCGCCCATGCCGATGCCCAAGAAGACACGGAACACAGCGAGCTGGCGCACCGACTGTGCAAAACCACAGGCTGCTGTGAACACGGAGTAGATGAGGATGCTCCAGATGAGTGCGCGAACCCGGCCGAAACGATCGGCGAACACACCGAACAGGATCCCGCCAACCGCGGAAGCCGCCAACGTCACAGAGGCCAGTGAACCACCCGTTGCGGTGCTCATATTCAAATCAGCCATCAGCGCGGCGAGCACGAGCGCGTAAAGCATGACGTCGAAGGAGTCCAGTAACCATCCCATTGACGCGGCGACCAACGCACGCCTCGCAATTGGGGATGACTCTCGCCACCAATGCAAGCTCAGGAGGTTCGATGGTTTGTCAGAAGCTGTGGCCACGACTCAGCTACCGATGGTTTGTGCAGGCACTCAAGAACCAGACTGTTATTCCTCGTTGTTCTTCTCTTTTGGCGGCCTCGGCCGGTGCATCGTCAGTCGCACGCCTTCGAAGAACTCGCTACCGTCACGTTCAACCTCGTGGTTGCCGTCGGCGAGATATTGGAGAATTGCCTTGTCCCACTGCAAGCCAGCAGTTGCAACAAGTTCCATCCAAGCACCATGGGCAGTTTCATCTGGCGCTTCAGTGCTCCCACTCCAAATAGTGACACGTGGGTTACGCGCCATGAAGCTCCGACTCCCCGCGCTAGCCCGCGACCCCTTGATTGCCGTGTAGATCAGGACGTCATCTGAGAAATCCAGCTTAAAGTTTTCGTTGTCGTGATCAAATCCATATCGAGCGTAGCGAGCATAGGCTCTTTCGTTGAGCGCACGGACATCAGGCGCAGCGTTAATATGCTCGGTAATGAGGTCTCGAATAGCGAAAGCTGCCTCCTTATGGCGTGGATAGCGCGGATCGTCGAGATAGCTAAACCCCGGAATGAACCAGCCCCGCATCCCCCACCAACCACGCGATTGCGTCACCCGGTTCCGAACCCACCCGGCGTACTCCGAAAAGAGTTGGACCCATTCGTGTGATGGATACCCATGAGGGTTAAGAAAAATGTCTGGTAGCCAAGTGCGCCACAAGTCAACGCGAATCGTCGATTCGGGATAGAGGGGATCACTGTTCCATTGGCCCGACGCAACGTCAACACCCAGGGCGCCAAGATATCCCGCATGCAACATATGGTTAGGGGTGCTCCTAGAAAGATCGTAGGCGAGCTGTGCACCGTCGGCGTTGGTAATCGGATGAATGATCACATTCACTTTATTTAACCGTGATTTAAAGGCTTCGTCAGTCAGCAGTAACTCAGCCAACTTGAGTACATGGCTGGTCGATGACACCTCATTCGCATGCTGCCGTGCCGAGTAGATGACTGTCGGCTTGAACGTGGTCGCTTTTGCGTGCGACCAATGCGATGCCTCGATCGGCGACATGAGGTCCATTGCCCAAACATCCTTGCCGAGA
>Ga0209019_1001784_pt1 | contig 10572 bp, 6 predicted proteins | sample METZYME_3_300m_FD_187549 | JGI IMG/M metagenome (GOLD analysis project Ga0209019, IMG submission 187549) | Marine microbial communities from oxygen minimum zone in mesopelagic equatorial Pacific - METZYME_3_300m (SPAdes) (version 2) | ecosystem: Environmental > Aquatic > Marine > Oceanic | place... | reverse complement strand
GTATACAGGACAAAAATTCAAATCCTGTTATGGATTTTTGTTTGGCAAAATCAGAAAGCTTTTTATCTAAAGTAGCTGCTCCTACTTCAATTTTATTATTATTTAATAACTTGATGTAATTAAAACCGGCTCCAAGTTTAATTATAACTCCGTTAAAACCAGAATCTCGAAAAAGAGTATTTGAACCAGCTCCTAGAATATGAATTTTTTTATTTTTTTTATTATATTTTTCTAGAAATTTTTTAAGATCTAATACAGATTTTGGTTTAAAGAATATTTTTGCAAATCCTCCCAAGCCAAACCAGCTATATTTTGAAAGCTTTTCGTTTTTATAAATTAAATTGTCCATTTTATAAATTCATCTCTCTTATCCATTTTGAAATAGATCCGGCCCCCAAACATATTACTATTTCGTTACTTAATAAATTTTTTATAAAAAATTTTCTCAAATCGATCTCATTTTTAATCATTACTACCTGAACTTTAGAATTTCTGGATATTAATTTGGCAAAATTCATTTCGTCATATTGTTTGTCAATTTTTTCTCCAGCAGAGTACACTGGAGACAAAATCACTAAATCGGAATTTTTAAAGGATGAAGCAAATTCATTTTTTAATAATTTTAATCTTGAATATCTATGTGGTTGAAAAACAGCAATTATCTTTCTTTTCTTATCAGAAGTTATTTTAATGCTTTTTAATACAGATTGAATTTCTGTTGGATGGTGAGCATAGTCATCGAAAAATTCTCTTCCATTAATTTTAAAAACTTTTGTTAATCTCCTTTGAATGCCGCTAAATTTTTTCAATGAAGTTTTTATAACATTTATGCTGATTCCTATATGCAAACAAAGAGCTATAGAGGCTGCTGAATTTAAAACATTATGTGAACCGATTAAATTTAATTTTATTTTTTTTATAGTAATTTTTTTTACTCCTGGCAGCGATATCCTTAGGTCAAAGATTGAATAATTTTTTTTATAAATTGCATTAAAAACTTGAAAATTTGCTCGTGTAGAAAATCCATAAGTTAAAAAGTTTTTCTTATTAATTTTTGGAATTATTTTTTTCAACTGATAGTCATCTATGCAAACAAATGCTTTTCCAGCAGCTGGAGTTTTATTTAAAAATTTAATAAAAGAATTTTTTAAATTATTAAAATTTTTATAAAAATCAACATGCTCTTTGTCAATATTTGTTACCACTGAATAATTAATTGGCAAATTTAAAAAACTGCCATCAGATTCATCCGCCTCTAAAACTGCCCAATCACTTTTACCTAATCTTGCGTTACTATTTAAAGAATTGATTACTCCTCCATTTATAATTGTAGGATCTAATTTAGCCTCTGATAATATTTTTGAAATTAAAGATGTGGTAGTAGTTTTTCCATGAGAGCCTGTGATTACAATATTTTTTTTTAATGAAACCACGTGCGCTAACATTTCTCCTCTTTTTAAAATGGTTAATTTTCTCTTTTTTGCCGCTATAATTTCTGAATTATTGTTCTTAATAGCTGATGATTTAACAACAATTGTACAATTGTTAATATTTTTTTTGTTATGAGAAGAAAATATTTTGATACCAATTTTTTTACATCTTTCGACATTTTTACTTCTCGATATATCGCTACCTTGAATTTTAAATCCTAAAGTATTCATTACTTGAGCTAGGCCACTCATTCCTATGCCTCCGATTCCAATAAAATGAATTCTCTCGTTTAATCCTATTGCAGTTTTATACATTTAAAGTTGTTTTAATTAATTTATGAATTTTTGAAATTGCATCTTTGTCTGAATGTTCGCTCATTTTTTTTTTTAATAAAAGCAATTTTTTCCTATCTTTATTTAAATCTTTAAGAATTTCAAAAAGTTTATCATGAATAAATTTTTCCTCTAACAAAAAACAATATCCTTTGTTTTTAAAATAAAATGCATTTTCAAATTGATGATTATCAGTTGAAGAAGGTAAGGGTATTGCGACAAACGGAATTCTTAAATTTATTAATTCGGCTATAGACGAAGCTCCGGATCTCGTGATCGCCAAGTCTGTTTTTTGATAATATTCAAATAAATCATCAGAAAAAGAAAATAATTTAAAATCTATATTGAGTTTTATATAGGTTTTTTTTATTTCATTTCTATCTACATCTGAACATTGTTGATATATTTTAAATTTAATATTGTTTTTACAACAATTTTTAATAACAATTGGTAGCACCTCAGAAAAAATTTTAGCCGATTGACTTCCTCCAATTATTAAAATTGACAGTTCTTTTTTATCTAATTCGAAATCATTTTTTTCTAAATTAAAAATTTGACTCCTTAATAAATAGCCTGAAAAAAAAACCTTGTGTTTATATTTAGAATCTATACCGCTAACACTATTAGTGGAAACTAATATTTTTTTTACGAATGGCAGAAGAAATTTATTTGCTCTTCCTAAAATTAAATTATTTTCATAAATTAGTACTGGCACTCTAAGAAAACAAGCGGCCAAACAAACTGGAAAAGATGAGTACCCGCCCATACCAATGACTATTTTAGGTTTTAGTTTGATAATCATGGCAAAAGAATAAATTGTAGAAAAAATAATATTTACAACTGCAGTAAAAATTTTGAGTATATTTTTATTAAAAATCGTATTTGAATTAATTATTTTAATATTAATATTGTCAAGATTTTTCAAATATTTAAGTCCTCTTCTATCCGTAGTGATTTCAATGTCATATTCTTCTTTTAAAAAATCTGCCAAACTAAGTGAGGGAAAAATATGCCCCCCTGTGCCTCCAGTAGCTATAATAATTTTTTCATTGTTTTGGCTCATTTAGTTTTTTACTCCCAAAGATGTATAATTTAGTATGACTCCAGCAAGAACTCCGCTGGATAATAAAGATGAACCACCATAACTTAAAAACGGAAGTGTCATTCCAGTTGTTGGTAACAAGTTTGCATTAACACCAACGTGAATAAAGGTTTGAAAAACTAATAATGAACTTAAACCACAAAGAGAAAGCTTATAAAGATTATTTGATGAATTTATAATTTTTTTAACTATCCTGAATGTAATAAAAAGAAAAATTGAAATAACAAATATTGAAACTATTGAACCAAATTCTTCACTTATAACCGCAATGATATAATCGGTGTGTGCTTCGGGTACACTCTCCTTTAATATACCTTCGCCCATGCCCTCCCCTTTAAGACCTCCTTGTTTAATAGCCTCAATAGCTTTTTGAGATTGAGAATTATCTGTTTTGGTTGGATCGAAGAAAGATGTGATTCTCGTAATAATATAACTAAATTTTTCTGGAGCCAGGTATAGTAAAATGAGAAATAGAAAAATAACAAAAATAAAAAGTAAGAAAAGAAATAAAATGTTTACACCTGAAACAAAAATTAAAGAAATCCAAGTACAAATTAATAGAATAGATTGTCCTAAATCTGGTTGTAGAATAAGCAATAAAACAATAGCTGATAACAAGATAAAAGAAATAAAATATGATAAATTCATATTTTTTATCCATTTTAAACCAATAATTTGTGCAATAATTAGAACAAAAAATGGTTTGATAAATTCAATTGGTTGAAAACGTAAACTAAAAAAATTTAACCATCTTTTTGCACCTTTAATTTCAACTCCAACAAAAGGTACAAGCATTAATATTACAAAAAAAATTAAAAAAATTGGTAACAGACTTTTGTTTACTAAATCAGTATTAAGTGCTGATATAAAAATCATTATAGAGAAAGAAATACTTGCATATAAAAGGTGTTTTTGAAAAAAAAAATAGTATTCTTTACTTAATCTTTCATCGGCCAAAAAAGATGTAGAAGAAAAAGAAAAAAAAGATCCAAGAATAAATAATAAAAAAAAACTTACTAAGATTTGCTTGTCTATATTTCTCCAGTAGTTTTTAATTTTAAAAAAACTAAATTTTGATTTTTCAGAAATACTTTCTTGCATAATTTATAGTTAATTTTTTAAACTGATTTCCTCTTTCTTCAAAATTGTTGAACTGATCATAAGAAGCGCTTGCCGGACTAAGAATAACAAAAATTCTTTCTTTCTTTTTTTGAAGACTAATAAATTTTAATTCTTGATAAATATGTTTTACTGTATTTTTTAAGTTTAATGTCTCTTTATAATCAATCTTGCCCCTTAATTGTTTCTTAAAAAAACTCCTATCTTTTCCAATTATGAAAGCCTTAATAATATTTTTCTTTATACGATTTAAAAAAAATCTATCTCCATCTTTTTTAAGTCCTCCGAGAATCCATATTATGTTTTTGTAATTTGTTAAACAGCTTTTAGAGGCTTCGAAACTAGTTGCTTTAGAGTCATTTATAAATGATATTTTATTTTTTTTTAAAAATACTTCCTGTCTATGTGGTAAACCCTTAAACTTCTGCAGTGATGAAAAAAAAAACCTATCAGCAATCTTAAATTTTTTCATCAAGAGGTAGATGAATGATAAATTTTCTACATTATTGCTTGATTTTAAATAATTATTTTTAATTTTGTTCTTTATAAATTTCTTAATATTTTTTTTAACAACAAGCAGCGATGCTTTAAATTTTCTTCTTTTGTAAAGATTAACAATTCTTTGATCGTCAAAAACATATGCAAAATCATTTGTGTTCTGGTATGAAAAAATTTTAAATTTAGCGTTAATGTAATTCTTCATTGTTCCATGCCAGTCTAAATGGTCTTTAGATATATTTAACAAAATTGCATAGTTTGGTCTTAGATATTTTGAATATTCCAGTTGAAATGAAGACATTTCAATAACTGCTATAGTATTTCTTTGAAAATTGTAATCTAAGATAGGCTTGCCAATATTTCCTACTGCAACTATGTTATGGCCCGAACTTTCCAAAACTCTTTTAATGATGCTGCAAGTTGTGGATTTTCCATTGGTTCCCGTAACAATTATAGATTTAAAAAATTTCTTTGTTAAAAAAAATAAGTCTATATCTGTAATAACTTTGTTTTGGTTTTTAAGAAGAGTTTTTTTATATTTAGATTTCCTTAAACTAATTCCTGGACTAAGTATGATAAAATCAGCTTCATTAATTTTTTTTTTTAATACTCTAGAGTTTTCCTTTATTTTAAATTTTTTCCGTAAATTACGATTGTCATCCCATAAAAAAATATTTTTGGTTCTAGATTTTTTTAAAAATTGACAAACTGATTGACCTGTTAAACCAAGTCCATAAATTAAAAAATTTTTGCTTTTTAAAATATTTTGTGACAGCATTTTATCTGAGTTTTAAAGTAGCAAGACCAATCAATGCTAGAATTATTGATATAATCCAAAATCTAATAACGACGGTAGATTCTGACCATCCTTTTTTTTCAAAATGGTGGTGAATTGGAGCCATTTTAAAAACTCTTTTTCCTGTAAGTTTAAAAGAAATTACCTGAATAATTACTGACGCCGTTTCTAAAACAAACAGTCCTCCAACAATTGCAAGAACGATTTCATGTTTTGCTATAATTGCTACTGACGCAAGAGAACCGCCTAAAGATAAAGATCCTGTATCGCCCATAAATATTTTAGCCGGCGGTGCGTTGTACCATAAAAAACCTAGACATGAGCCAACAATAGAACCACAGAAAATTGATAGCTCACCAACATTAGATATGTATTGAATTTGGAGATAGTCAGAAAAAATTGTATTTCCAACTACGTAACAAATTAAACTAAAAGATAACGCAACCAACATTACCGGTACAGTAGCTAAACCATCCAGTCCATCAGTTAAATTTACTGCGTTAGATGATCCAATAATTATAAAAATGCCAAATGGAATAAAAAACAAGCCCATCTGTAAAACAAGATTTTTAAAAAAAGGAAAGTATAAATTTAGGATATTTTCGTGATCAGAAAAATAAATTAAAATTAAAATAGCAACTAAAGCAATTAATAATTGTCCAAAAAGTTTTAATTTAGCATTAATTCCAGAAGAATTTTTAAATTTAATTTTTAAATAATCGTCTGCAAAACCTAGCAACCCAAGGCTGGTACAGACAAAAAGTACTATCCATATGTAAATATTTTTTAAGTCCGCCCACATGAGAGTGGAAACAATAATTCCAATTAAGATCATTAACCCTCCCATGGTAGGTGTTCCCGTTTTTTTTATAATATGATCAATGGGTCCATCTTGCCTAATTGGCCCGGTTATTTGTTTTTTTGAAAAATATTTTATTAACGGATTCCCAATTAAAAAAACAATGGTTAAAGATGTGACAACTGATAATCCAATCCTAAATGTAATGTATTTAAACACATTTAAAAAAGAAAAAGTATCAACCAAAGAAGTTAAAAAACTATAAAGCATTTTAATTACTCCTTAAAAATCTTTTTGATATTTCATGTAATTTCATAGCATTAGAACCTTTGATCATTAAAAAATCGCCATTTTTTAAAATTTGAGAAATTCTATTATCGAAGGATTTAAAATTCTTAACTATTGCTCCTCTTTTACTTTTTCTCAAAAGTTTATATGTTTCAATTGCTTTGTCTCCGTAGACAAATGTTTTATCAATATCACTATTGTTTATAAATTTTGAGATTTTTTTATGGTAAATGTATGAATTTCTGCCTAATTCCAACATATCCCCAAAAAGAAAGTATTTTCTTTTCCCTTTCTTTTGAAGATTTGAAAAATTTTCTATTGCAGATCTTACTGACAAAGGATTTGCATTGTAACTTTCATCAATTAAAAAAAACTTTTTATAAAATTTATTCACTTTGTTAATTTTTCCTCTGCCCTCTAGAAAGTTTAAAGTTTTAAAAAAATTATTTATTTTTTTTAGATTTAGATTTAGTTCGCTTAAAACAGCTACGCAGCAAAGTATATTCATTATATAGTTGCGGTTAATATTATTAATTTTAAGTAAAATATTTTTATTATTGACAGATAATTTTAATAATAAATATCCTCTATTTTTTTTAATATTTATAAATCTAACATGCGCTTGTTTTGAATAACCAAAGGATTTTATTTTTATATTATTTTTTTCAGCAATTTTTTTAAAATAATGAAAAAATTTATCATCTCTATTTAAAATAACGACTCCTCCTCTTTGGATATTATAAATAATTTCACTTTTTGCCTTGGCTATATCTTGAATATTTTTAAAATTTTCTAAATGAGCTTCAGAAATATTGGCTATTATTGCTATATCCGGTTTAACTAATGATGAAAGATTAAAAATTTCTTTAAATTTACTCATTCCAATTTCAAAAACTCCAAAATCATCCTGAGGTCCAATATTGCAAATGCTCAAAGGAACTCCGTACTGATTGTTGTATGACTGTGGTGAAAAATAACTATTCGAATATTTTTTCAGTAAATTTCCTAACATAGTTTTTACAGTTGTTTTTCCGGAACTTCCTGTAACAGCTATAAATTTAGCTGAAGATAGATCGCGTTTATTTTGAGCTAAAATTTTTAAAAACTTCATAGTATTTTTCACTTTAATAAAATTTGATTTTTTTTTAATTTTTTTAGATATCACACAATAACTTGCACCACCTTTTATTGCTTCGTTTAAAAAGTTATGACCATCATTTTTCTTTCCTTTAATTGCAACAAATAAATTATTACTTTTAATTTTTTTAGAATTGATTGAAACATTGTTGAAAAAATATTTTTTTTTATCTTTTAGAACTTTTTTTAAAATTGCTCCATTATATTGAAGATTATTTTTTTTCTTATCAAAAGAGTTGTGGATATTAAAATTTTTTACAATTTTTTTATCACTTAAAAAAATTTTTCTTTTACCTAAGTCTTGATAGGCTTCATGCCCTTTTCCAGCAATTAAAATTATTTCATATGGATCTGAGTTTTTTAGAGCAGTATGAATTGCTTTTTTCCTATTTGGTACTTCATTAACTTCAAAACCCCTAAGGCCTTTGATTATATCATTTCTTATTTTTTTTGGATTTTCATTTCTTGGATTATCATCGGTCACATATATTTTATTACAAAGATTTTTTGTAATTTTTCCCATTAATCTTCTTTTTCCTTTATCTCTTTCTCCTCCACAGCCAAAAATAATAGTAATTTTTTTGCGAAAATGTTCTTGTAAAGATAAGATGGCATTTTTTAATGCGTCCGGTGTATGGGCATAATCTAAAAATATTTTTGATTTGTTGGGCAAATTTCTTATTAATTCTAATCTTCCATCTACACTATGAATTTTGTTAATTTTTTTAAAAATATTTTTAATATTTAAACCACAAGTTTTGCAGGCCAAAATAGCCATTAATAAATTTTTTATTTGAATAGACCCATATAAATTAATTTTTAAATGATAAATTTTTTTATTATATTTAATTTCTAATAATTGAAAGTTTTTGAAAATTTTGTGATTCAAAACTTTAAAAAGATTACCTCTATGTCCAATGGTATAAATTTTTAATTTCTTTTTTTTCTGTATGTTTTTAAGTGTACCGTACTGCTTAATATCAGAATCAGTAATTATCGTAGATCTTTTTTTCAAAATATTTTTAAATAGTATTAATTTTGAATTAAGATAGTTCTTCATGCTTTTATGGTAGTCTAGGTGGTCATGACTTAAATTTGTAAAAATTCCAGTTTTTATATTTAAAAAATTTAATCTACTTTGATGTAATCCGTGACTTGACGCTTCAATTATAGCGTTGTCTATACCGACTTTCTTCATTTCGTTTAAATCTCTATTCAAGTTTAATGAATCCAAGGTTGTAAGTTCTCTTTTTTTTAAAGACTTATTTTTTTTAAAACCAAGCGTTCCTAACGCGCCAACCTTTTTTTTTTCCAATAAAAAAATCTGATAAAAAAAATCTGATACAGATGTTTTTCCATTTGTGCCCGTTACAGCAACTATGTTTTTTGGTTTATTTTTATAATACTTAGTACAAAGTTCAGCTAATTTTTTTCTAGTATCTTTAACTTTTATTAATATTGTATTTTTATATTTTTTTTTTACAGAACCTGAATAAATTACAGCTTTGGCACCTTTGGAAATTGCCTCTTCTATATAATTGTTGGCGTTAAATTTGTTACCCTTAATAGAAATAAATAAATCACCTTTTTTTACGTTTCTGCTATCTAATGATAACCCCCTAATTTTTAGTTTGCCAACATCGGGGCTTAAGTTATTAATCAGATTTTTTAACAACATGGTTGTTATAAAAATCGTTTTTATTTATGGCTAAAATAGGACCAATTTTTTTTATAATTTTGCCAACTGTGTAGACAGAATTCCAACCAGAGTCATTTCTGCGAATTCCCGATATCTTTTTTCCTTTATAATTATAAACAATTTGAGGAGCAGAGTGCGGTTCGTCTATTAAAACCAATAAAATATATTTCGGACTTACTGACGGAAAAACTGAGATAAATGATGTCAATTTTTTATTAGTATATTGTCCGTCAATATTTTTTTTTGCTGTACCAGTTTTGCCAGCAACATAATATCCATCTACTTCAGCCAAAGTGGCTGTTCCTTTATCACTGGTCACAACAGCCCTTAAAATTGAATTGATTTTTTTACTTGTCTCAAATGTAATGATTCTTGTTTTATTCAAATTTGAATTTTTGTCTTTAATCAATGTAGGATTAATAATAAATCCGCCATTTAAAATAGATGCATATGCTGTGGCCGCTTGTAAAGGAGTCGTTGTAATACCGTGTCCATAAGACACTGTCTCAAGCTTGCATTTATTCCAGATAAAATGTAAAGGAGATCCGATTTCGTCTAATTCAAAATTTAAAGTATTGAGTAAATTTAAATCTTCTAAAAATTTTTTAAGTTTATTTTTTCCAATTTGTTTTGCAACTTTTATTGTTCCAATATTTGAAGATCTGATAAGAATATCTTTCAGAGTTAAACTGCTTGGAAGTTCATCATGCTCTGTAATAGTATATTTTGAACATTTAATTTCATTTGGAATATCTTTAATTACAGTATCAGGAGAAAATAATTTATTTTCTAAAGCTAATGTAATTGTAAATGTTTTAAATATCGATCCTAATTCAAAAACTCCTTTCGTAATTTTATTCATAAAATTTTTATCTTTGATTTCTTGACGAACATTTAAATCATAATCTGGCAAGGAGACTAAAGACAAAACCTCTCCTGTGTCTATATCCATAAGAACACTGGCAGCTCCTTTTGCATTAAAATTAGAAATAGAGTTAAGAAGTTCATCTCTAATAAGATATTGTAAATTAATATCCAGAGATAAATTTAATGGTTTGTCTCCATTAGTTTTCAAATCTTTATTAAAATATTTCTCAATGCCAGAAATTCCATTGTTGTCCAAATCAATTTGTCCGACCACATGGCTGAATAAATTTTTATGTGGATATATTCTTGTTTGTGTCCCTTCAAATAACAAACCTTTTTCTCCTAGCGACCACAATTTAAATCTTTCTTCCTCCGTTATATTTTTTTTTAAATAGAAGTACTTATTTTTTTTTAAATTTTTATTAATAATTTGAACATCCAGTTTAGGATAAAATAATTTAAGTTTTAAAATAAATCTTTTCTTGTCTTTAATTAAATTAGGTC
>Ga0209019_1001783_pt1 | contig 10573 bp, 7 predicted proteins | sample METZYME_3_300m_FD_187549 | JGI IMG/M metagenome (GOLD analysis project Ga0209019, IMG submission 187549) | Marine microbial communities from oxygen minimum zone in mesopelagic equatorial Pacific - METZYME_3_300m (SPAdes) (version 2) | ecosystem: Environmental > Aquatic > Marine > Oceanic | place... | reverse complement strand
TTCCTACAACATCTTCTCAACGGCCTGTTAATCGGCGGCATTTATGCCCTCATGGGCATTGGTCTCACGCTGATCTTTGGCGTGATGAATGTCGTGAATTTCGCACACGGTCAGTTTTACATGTTAGCCGCGTTTGCGGTGTACACAATTTTTACCCTTGCTGGCGTACCGTACCCGATGGCTCTCATCATTTCGGCCTTACTCGTTGGACTTTTGGCCGCCATCATTGAACGTTTATTACTGAAGCCAATCCGGAACGAGCCCATTGATGTGTCCATGCTCGCTACGATCGGCCTTTCCATTTTCTTGGCGAACATGGCACAGATTATCTGGGATCCTACTCCTAAGGATATAGGCCTGCCGTTTCCTCTTCTTGGCATTCAGATTGGGCCTATCAGTCTTACGCCTATCAGGGTCTTTGTGCTGGTGTCGGCGCTTTTGATCATCGTTGCTTCGCATCTTTTGCTGCAACGGACCAGAGTAGGTAAGGCGATTCGGGCGACATTCCAAGATCGAGAGGCTGCGGCCTTGATGGGCGTCAACATCGATTTTATTAACACGTTTACATTTAGCTGGGGTGCGGGCATCGCAGCACTTGCCGGCGGTCTACTTGCACCAATCTTTCAAGTCTTTCCAACGATGGGGGCCATTGTCACTGCCAAATCGTTTGCAGTGGTGATTGTTGGTGGCTTGGGAAGTTTTCCCGGCGCCATTTTGGCTGGCTTACTCTTGGGGGTAGCTGAGAGTCTAGGAGCAGCGTATATCTCGTCGGGATATCGTGATGCCATTGCTTTCATCCTCATCATTGTCGTTCTTCTTGTCAGACCCACTGGTCTCCTTGGAAAAGAGGGACGAGTCGGATGACACGACCAAAGGAACAGGTAACAAAACCAATTCAGTATTCAATGCTGGTCGTGCTTGCAGCAGCATTGATAGCGCCGCAGGTTGTTGACGATCAGTTCGTTGTTCGACTAGCAATTCAGGCAGGCGTGTTTATCTTGCTTGCCTCCGCTCACAATCTTTTGATGAAAGTTGGCCTGTTATCGCTTGGTCCTGTCGCCTTCTATGGCCTAGGAGCCTACGTTTCAGCGATTCTTACCACGCGATACGAAGTTTCGTTCCTACCTGCATTTTTTGCTGCTGGTATAGCGGCGACGGTTGCCGGGTGGATTATCGGTCGGTTGACATTGAGACTGCGAACCGCTTATTTCGTTTTGGTCACTCTTGGGTTCGCTGAATGTTTCCGGCTTGTAGCTCTCAACTGGATCGAAGTAACAAATGGCCCAATGGGTATCGCTGCAATCCCTCCCCCGGCTCCTTGGTTCACGGGATACCTCCCTTACTACTATTTCATTTTACTGCTCGTTGCATTGGTACTCTTCGGCCTGTACTGCATAGAGCACAGTACGATCGGGCGAGGTATGCTCGCTCTTCGAGAGAACGAAATGTTAGCCCAGTCTGTTGGTATTTCCAGCTTTCGGTACATGATGCTCGCGGCTTTGCTTAGCTCGTTCATTATGGGTTTAGCGGGAAGCTTCTATGCGCACTTCTTCCAATTTCTTGGCCCAGAGATCTTAGTATTTGATTTAACCATCACGATTGTAGTGATGGTCATTGCTGGTGGACGTGCAACCTTGGCAGGACCAGTGCTTGGCGCGATTCTTTTTACTGTCCTGCCTGAACTCTTGCGCACCGCCCAAGAGTGGCGCATGGCAATTTTCGGCTTGCTGCTCATGATCATCATGTTATTCATGCCAGACGGCATCTTTCCGACGTTGAATCGGCTGGCGCTCCGTTTAATCGGGGATCTCCTGCAGCGAAGACCGCAAACAGACGCTATCTCGACCCCAGACTCAGAGTTACAGGTCCTGACGGAGAGGAAACTGACTCTGAATAATGAATTACACAAAGTCCTTTCAGGTGCTTTTGTCACAAATGGTTCTCATCTGTCTCGTTCCAATCATGTCGGTTCTAGGGTGAGACTTCGTGATCGTTCAGAATCTTTATTAGTCTCCAAAGATCTGTGCGTCTATTTTGGTGGCGTTCATGCTGTGGAGCATGTTGATCTGGAGGTGAAGGCTGGTGAAATCCTTGCCATTATCGGACCAAATGGGGCGGGCAAGACAACGATGCTAAATGCAATCACCGGTTTTGGGCCTATTACGTCTGGCAAGATCTGGTATCAAGACAAGATTCTTAATAAGCTCCAGCCGGATGAACTGGCGCGTCAGGGGATCGTGCGTACCTTTCAACAAACTAGTCTTTTTCTGAAGGTGTCAGTGCGTGACAATCTGGTTCTGGCACACACGGGCTCAGAACAAGCCACACTCTACACCAGCCTGTTTCGTCGCGATTTATCAAGACAAATTCAGCAAGAAGCCGAAGTAGTGGCCGACTGCATTCTAGAATTTATTGGTTTGAAATCGTACGGAGCTCTTCGAGCAGGCAAACTGCCTTACGGGAGTCAGCGTTTACTGGAACTGGGCATTGCACTTGCGTCTCAGCCTCAGCTGCTGCTATTGGACGAGCCAGCAGCAGGTTTAAATCCAGCTGAAGTAAACGATCTGATAAGCCTCATTGGTTGGATACGTGATGAAGGTATCACTGTCGTGCTGGTCGAACATGATATGAAATTAGTCATGGGTATTTCCGACCGGGTTGTTGTGTTAGATGACGGTAAAAAAATTGCTGAAGGATCCCCAGACGAGATTCGCACGGACGATCGTGTCATTGAAGCCTATTTGGGAAAGCGCAGTGAGCATGCTCCAAATATCGAAAGTTGATGTTTATTACGGCAATGTCCATGCTCTCAAAGATGTGACATTGCATGTGAATAAAGGGGAACTGGTCACATTAATTGGTGCCAATGGTGCCGGTAAATCGACCGTGCTTAAAACGCTGTCTGGTTTGGTAGAACCTCGGCATGGAGAGATCACGTTCTTGGGTCAGAGAATCGACGGCAGGTCAGTCGCAGAAATTGTGCGACGAGGTCTTGTTCACTGCCCTGAAGGCCGCCGAGTTTTTCCCGATATGACCATCGGTGACAATCTCGACCTGGGAGCGTATAGCCGATCCGATAAAGACCAGATTACGGCAGATAAGACGCGTGTCTTCGATCTCTTTCCGATATTAAAAGAGCGTTTTCATCAACGAGCCGGAAATTTATCTGGTGGCGAACAACAGATGCTTGCTATTGGTCGCGCGTTACTTGCGCGGCCACGACTACTCATGCTTGATGAGCCGTCACTTGGACTTGCCCCCATACTTGTAGAACAGATTGCCGAAATTATTCGAGCACTGCATTTAAGGGGAACCACTATTTTGCTCAATGAGCAAAATGCGGAAATGGCACTTCGACTTGCAGATCGCGGCTACGTCTTGGAAACAGGGCGCGTCGTGTTAGAAGGATCTAGTAAGGATTTATTCCAGAACGAACATGTCAAAAAAGCCTATCTTGGTGGCTGACAAAGTCTAACTCGCTCTTTCGGGCGGGCAATGAACAGGTAGTGGCGTCTCAGATTTAGTTAATAAATAGGGTCTTCTGAAACCCCAACACGATTCGCCCAAGTGTTATACAAAGCAATAAGGGCGCCTTTTTCTGTTAAGTGTTGATCAGCGAGATTATTGAGCTCACTGCGGTCAGTCTTGAGATCATAGAGTTCCCAATTGCCGCCGCGGGTGGCGACCAGTTTCCAGCGTTCCGATCGTACTGCTCGATTTCCTTCATGTTCCCAAAACAGTGACTCCGGTTGAAGAGGTTTTCCATGAAACGCGGGAAGTAAGCTCCGGCCTTCCATTGGGTGAATCGGTACGCCCTTCCACTCCGTCGGATACGTAGCACTCGCGGCCTCGACAGCTGTAGCCATTAGATCGAGCACGCTGCCAACCTCGCTCATAACAAGACCTCCGTCAGGGATTCTGCTAGGCCAGTGAACAATAAAAGGTGCGACGATACCACCCTGATGTGTCCACCATTTGTATTGTCTCAACGGTGTATTGCTCACGTTTGCCCATCCTGGGCCATAACTCATGTAGGTTGCTTCTGGACCTGGCAGTACCCCAGTGTTCTCGTTGCCAACAACCACTGGATTGCCTTGACGCGTTTCGCGGGCCATCCAAATGCCGCGCCACTCGTCGGTTAAGACCTCATCACAACCTCCGTTATCGCTTAAGAAAAGGAGCAGGGTGTTTTCCAGTTGGCCGGTTTCGTCTAGTGCATCCAGCAGGTGACCAATATTCTGGTCCATCCGATCGATCTGCGCCGCATAGACTTCCATTGCTCGCCGGTACCAGATTCGTTCTTGTTCGGTGAGGTTCTCCCAGGCGGGGACGGTTTCGTCTGGTGGACTGAGTTGCCACGTGTTATCGATAAGTCCCATTTCCCGCAAGCGTTGATACCGTGCCACACGTACCGGTTCCCAGCCTTCGTCGTACATTCCGCGATATTTCTCAATATCTTCTTCCAACGCGTGTAGCGGCCAGTGCGGTGCAGTATAGGCAACGTAAAGAAAGAAGGGTTGTTCTGGAGTTACGTTGTGATGTTCTTTCACGTACTGGACAGCGTGATTTCCGATCGCGTCAGTGTAATAAAAATCCTCTGGCGCCATATCGATTGGGGTGTTGTTTTCAGTGAGTGTTATAGGGGCAAAATAATTACCCGCACCTTCAATAGTTCCGAAGAAGCGATCGAAGCCACGCTGTCGCGGCCAGTTGTGTTGAGAAGTTTGTTCCGGGTGCCATCCTTCGCGGTACGGTCGCTGTGCGAGTTCTCCAGTCGCCCAGTAGCCGGTTTGCGCGGTTACATGCCACTTGCCAGACATATAGGTGGCGTAGCCGGAGTCTTGCAGGACCTGAGCTATAGTGACGGACTGGTCATTAATATCGCCTTGGTATGCAGGCATTCCTGCATCGTACGTCATATCACCGAGGCCGGCCTGATGGGGATAGAGTCCAGTCAGTAGTGATGCACGCGTGGGAACACAGCGCGCCATATTGTAGAACTCAGTGAAACGAATACCGCCAGCGGCCAGTCGATCAAGATTCGGAGTGTTGATCTCGCTGCCATAGGGCCCAATGTCAGAGAACCCCATGTCGTCTGCCATGATGATCACAATGTTCGGACGTTTCGACGATTCAGAACTACAGCTGGTTAAGATGGTGATGATAAGCAGTAGTGGAAAAGTAATCGAGGTCAGGTGTCGAGGACTCATAATGACTGCGCAGCCTTCCTATCCTGTGAAGTATAAATACGCTATGACTATCGCAAATAACACAGCTCCTGACGCCACAACATCGCCGGTGCTCCAACTGCTACGTGATTTACGACGATGTTCGTCGGTAAGCGTCCCGTAGGTTAAACCGCTGATGGCTGCGTAATCCGGTTCATCTGTCAGATAGCTCGTGATGACCATTGCCGCCACACACACGATCAGGATCAGGATGCTGTAGTACTGGAAGAACATGTTGTTAATAATCCAAAGGAAGGAACCTTGAACGTAACCGTTTTCAAAACCTGGCAATCCAAGTTTGACGGGTGTGTCTACTGCTAGACGGAATAGTCCGAGCAAGAACCCGATGACGAGCGAGGCCAGACAACCAGAGCCGTTTAGGCGTTTGAAGAAGACTCCCAGAAAGAAGACAACGAAAATCGGTGGTGCTAGATAGGCTTGCACACCCTGTAGGTAGTCATACAACCCCCGCCCCCCCTGTATAACTGGAATCCACAGCAATCCAACAATAACCATTACGATCGTTGCGAGTCGCCCAATCCAAACCAATTGATGGTCGGACACACTTGGGTGTAATTTGCGATAGAAATCCATCGTGAAGAGGGTCGCAGATGCGTTGAAGACTCCAGCCAGTGAACTCATCAATGCTGCAAGGAGTCCCGCTACCACGATGCCGCGGACTCCAGCTGGCAGGACTGTTGCCACCAATAACGGAAAGGCCTTCTGGGCTTCTTCGCGAATAATCTCGCCGTTCCCGTCCAGTAAAACCTGCTGCATTTCTGGCAAGCGTCCGCTAGTAGCGAGAGCGAAGGCGATCATGCCAGGAATAATGAAGATGAAAACTGGAAGGAGCTTGAGGCATGCGGCAAAGATTGCTCCTCTTCGGGCTTCTTGTTCATTTGGTGCCCCAAGCGTTCGTTGGACGATGTATTGATCGGTACACCAGTACCATAATCCTGCTACCGGGGCACAAAACAGCATGCTCAACCAAGGGTAGTTGTCATTGAAATACCAAGCTTGACGAACGACACGACCCGTGACGTCGACGTCCTTGACCGGCATCCAGGTGCCGATGACCCCTTCAGGAACTAGTGGTTTCCAGAGGTTGAACATTTCCGAGCCAGCGATCTCTCGAAGAACATTCCAGCCGCCGAGGGCATTGAGTCCGAATACAGTGACTAGGATAGACCCAACGATAAGCACGACTGATTGGACAGCTTCCGTGTAGGCGACCGCGCGCAGGCCGCCGAGTACGGTATAAAGACCAGTGAGTGCTATCACCAGAATCGAACCGATCCAAAAGCTGTCGAGGGGACCGAGCCGCATTTCTGGTAAAAGAACTGAGAAGACGATGCCACCGGCAAAAATACCCACGGCGATTTTTGTGAGCACGTACGCCACCAGGGAGATTAGCGATAGGACCCAGCGATTGATTGGACTAAAACGTTTTTCGAGAAACTCTGGCATCGTGAAGATGCGTGAGCGCATGTAGAACGGTGCAAGAACCCAACCCAGCACGAGCAGACACCAGGCATGTAGTTCGTAATGCGCCATGGCGACTCCGTCGGTCGCGCCAGAGCCAGCCAGTCCAACCAGATGTTCGGAACCGATGTTCGAAGCGAAAATTGACGCCCCAACGATCCACCAACTCAAGTTACGTCCGGCGAGGAAGTAGTCGTCTGCGGTATCTTGGTTCTTGCGAATTAACCACCACACCAAGATAAACAGGCCAGCGAAGTAGCAAGTGACGATTACCCAATCCAACCAGTGCATAGAAATTCTTAACGCCTATTTAGGGCACTCTTAAAAGCTCGCACCGACGTGTCATTGTCGATCACCAAGAGTTGAAGGCCTGCCATTTCAGCAAAATTTTCTAGGTGTTCGGAATGCAAAGCCTGGCTGAAACTTGTATGGTGAGGACCACCGGCAAGAATCCAAGCTGTGGTTGCAGTTTTCAGATCTGGTCGTGGCTTCCACAAAGCGCGAGCCACCGGCAGTTTTGGAAGCATTTCAGGTGGTGAGACGACATCCACCTCATTGACGAGCATCCTAAATTCATCGCCCAAATCTTGGATGGCGACATTAACAGCCTCTCCGGGAGCTGCTTCGAAGATAAGTCGTACCGGGTCCTCACGTTCTCCGATCGACAGCGGGTGAATCTCGACCGACGGAGTGTTGGCAGCGATCGAGGGACATATTTCAAGCATGTGTGCCCCAAGGACCATTGGATTGATTGGGTCCAGATGATAGGTATAATCCTCCATAAAAGAAGTGCCACCCTTCAAACCTTCTGCCATCACTTTCATGGCCCGTACGAGGGCTGCAGTTTTCCAATCACCTTCAGCGGCGAATCCATAACCATCGTTCATTAACCGCTGGACCGCGATACCAGGGAGTTGCCGCAATCCGTGTAAGTTCTCAAAAGTATCAGTAAAAGCTTTAAAATTTCCCTGTTCGAGGAATGTGCGGAGCCCCAATTCGATGCGAGCAGCATCTCGAAGCGATTCTCTCCGTTCACCCCTGGGACTGAGTGCAACCGTTACTGAATAACAATCATCATATTCCTGCACAAGTTGATCGGTTGCTGCGTCCGTGACGCCATCAACTGCCGCCACTAAATCACCCAACCCAAATCCGTTCACCGCATACCCTAATTGGATTTGCGCTTCAACTTTGTCACCTTCGGTAACGGCAACATCCCGCATGTTGTCTCCGAACCGTGCAATTTGAGCTCCTTGGGCGTCGTGCCAACCGACCGCGGCACGTGTCCATCCACCGAGATCGTTTACGGTTGCTGCATCCTGCCAATGTCCGACAATCACTTTCCGACGAATGCCCATGCGAGTGCAGATATGTCCGAATTCACGCCCTCCATGCGCGGACTGGTTCATATTCATAAAATCCATGTCGATTGTTGACCATGGAATATCTCGGTCGAACTGGGTATGTAAATGCGCGAGCGGTTTCTGGAGCACGCGAAGACCGCTGATCCACATCTTCGCGGGTGAAAATGTATGCATCCAAGTAATGATGCCGACACAGTTGTCGTCACGACTGGCCTCCTGGCAAACACCATGAATCGCGTCCGATGTTGCGACCAGAGGTTTATGGACGATGCGCACAGGAATCTCACTGGATGAGTTGAGTTCTCGAGCAATTTGCTGAGCATGTTCGTCAACCTTCCGGAGCGCTTCCTTGCCGTACAAGTGTTGGCTACCGGTGATGAACCATGCTTCGTAGGAGTCTAGGTCTCTCATGATTGGGTGCTGGCAGATTATGTGGAGCTAGCGTTGTCCATAGTAAGCCGTCTTGCCATGTTTTCGTTGGTAATGTTTCTCGAGAATGTATTTTTCGAGTGGCGCCACCTTATCAGCGCTGATGGCATAAGTGCCTAAGGCCATCTCGGCTAATGCGTCGAGCGCTTGTGCGTTTTCAACCGATTGACGAACGGTGCGGCCCCATGTGAACGGCGCGTGGCCGGCCACGAGTACACCGGGTATCTCCAACGGATCTAATTCTTTGAAACGTTCTCGGATAACGTGACCAGTGTTGGACTCATAGTCATGGCGCACCTCTGCCTCACTGAGTTGACGGGTTACTGGTATTGGTCCGTGAAAGTGATCGGCATGGGTTGTTCCCAGACAGGGGATCTCTTGTCTCGCTTGTGCGAACATGGTGGCGTGCCGACTATGTGTATGGGTTATTCCTCCGATACTGTCAAAGGCTTGATAGAGAGTAATGTGAGTCGGTGTATCAGATGATGGGCGGAGCGTTCCTTCCACGACCTCGCCATCTAGGCTAACGACGACCATGTGTTCTGGTTGGAGTGTGTCATATGGAACCCCACTCGGTTTAATTACGACATTTTTTCGTTCTGGGCAGATGCCGCTGACATTACCCCAGGTTAACGTTACGAGACCATGCGATACGAGATCGCGGTTGGCCTGACAGACCTCAATCTTCAGTTCGTCGAGCATAAGATATCGTCACCTCAGTATTATCGTCATACCTATTAACGTCGCACACGACTTCTAATCTTGATCAGCTCTTTCATGATGCCGTCCAGGGGCATGGCTTGTCCCGTTCCACCAAAGGTATCGTGCAGACATCTGTACAATTGGTACAGTTCCGCGTAGATTTTCACTGCACTTTGGCGTGGCCGATAGATTGTCTGCTTAACTCCCGTCATGTGACGCTGCGCGCTTTTAACAGTTCGATGAGCCCCCCCAACGACCGAGCCGAAAATAGCCGCACCTAACGCGCAAGTCTGTGCGGAGCGACTAATTTTCATTGGACGATTGCAGACATCCGCATATACCTGCATGATGAACGGATTTTTTTCAGCAATGCCACCACAATTGACCACCTCACGCACACGTACACCATATTCTTCGACGCGATTAATAATCGTGAGTGCTCCGAAGGCGGTCGCTTCGACGAGTGCCCGATAGACTTCCGGTGCGGTTGTCTGCAACGTCTGTCCGAGTAGTAACCCACTGAGTAGTGGGTCAACGAGGATAGTGCGATTACCGTTGTTCCAATCAAGCGCGAGAAGCCCACTTTCACCAGGCTTCAGTCGTGTAGCGGCCCGGGTCAGATTTATGTGTGCATCGCCCCTCACTGTGTATTTGTTGGGAGCCAGTGAGTTGGTAAACCAGTTAAAGATATCGCCAACCGCCGATTGGCCAGCTTCGAGGCCGTATGTTCCTGGAACGATCGAGTTTGGCACGATGCCGCACAGGCCTGGGATGTCGGGCAGCGCCTCATTCATCGGGGCGACCATCATGTCGCAGGTGCTGGTGCCAAGAATCTTTACGAGCGTACCCGGGGTGATACCTGCGCCGACCGCGCCCATATGGGCATCGAAGGCCCCCACAGCCACTGGAATCTCTTTCGGTAAACCGACTTGGTTGGCTAAGCTCGCACTTAAGCCACCCGCCTTATGGTCCGACGGTACCGCTCGCTTCGCGTAGCGTCGTCGAAGTGACACTAGTGCAGGATCCAAGGATCTCAAAAAGGACTCGCTGGGTAGGCCACCCCAGCTTTCGCTATACATTGCCTTGTGACCGGCCGCGCAGATGCCACGACTTAGTGTTAAGGGATTTGTATGTCCCGTAATGAAAGCTGGAACAAAATCTGCCAGTTCGACCCAGGCATAAGCTGCGTTAAAAATCTTTGGTGAGGTCCGTTTGCAATGAAGAATTTTCGACCAGTACCATTCACTTGAATAGGTTCCTCCACATTTGGTCAAGTACTGGTCTGGATGACCTGCAGCTTTTTCGGTAATTTCAGCCGCTTCAGCGTGCCCCGTGTGGTCTTTCCACAGCCAGGCCTGCGCTGCGAGG
>Ga0209019_1001781_pt1 | contig 10578 bp, 13 predicted proteins | sample METZYME_3_300m_FD_187549 | JGI IMG/M metagenome (GOLD analysis project Ga0209019, IMG submission 187549) | Marine microbial communities from oxygen minimum zone in mesopelagic equatorial Pacific - METZYME_3_300m (SPAdes) (version 2) | ecosystem: Environmental > Aquatic > Marine > Oceanic... | reverse complement strand
CTCATTAGCTGATAATTTTATCGAACTTTTTTTACTTTTGAACAAACTTAAACCGGCAACATACTTTTCAGTGATGATTTTTCTTGGTTTGGGTAATTTCATATTATTGCAGATGTCTTATATAAAAAGTGACATAATTTCTATAATGGAACTAAATTTATTTGAATAAATTGACATGTTTAAGGCGATTTAGTACATTTCCTTAGCGCTAATTTAACCGAATTGCGAGCGCTAGGAATTAAATGCAGCTAAACAGGGTTTTTGCTCAGTTTAGCTGGGCTTTTTTTTTATATGAACTATAAAACAGAAAATATTAAAAAATTAATTGTTTCAAAACCTCTTTTGTTGGATTGTAAGCAAACAATTAAAGATTTTCCTTTGGCATATGAAACTTTTGGAAAACTCAATGAGTCTAAAGATAATGCAATCTTAGTTTTTCATGCTTTAACGGGAGATCAATTCGTTAGTGGAAAAAATCCTATTACAAAAAAAGAAGGTTGGTGGATTACAGCTGTAGGACCAGGAAAAGCGATTGATACAGATAAATATTTTGTAATTTGTGCTAATGTTATTGGCGGATGTATGGGTTCCTGGGGTCCGAAAGAAATAGATAAAAAAACTAATGAACCTTATGGTTTAAATTTTCCTGTTATAACAATTAGAGACATGGTTAAAGCACAAGAAACTCTATTAGATTATTTAGGTATTAAAAAACTTCTTTGTGTCACTGGAGGATCTATGGGTGGAATGCAATCGCTTGAATTTTGCGCAACATTTCCAAATAAAACTTTTTCTGCGGTTCCAATTGCCTGTAGCACAAATCATAGTGCTCAAAACATCGCTCTCAATGAGCTGGCTCGACAAGCTATTATGGCAGATCCAGCTTGGGAGAATGGTAGTTATTTAAAAAAAAATATTTTACCGAAAAGTGGTCTAGCCGTAGCAAGAATGGCAGGTCATATTAGTTATTTATCTGAAAAGGGACTCCAAGAAAAATTTGGAAGAAAACTTCAAGAAAAAGCGGACTATAAATTTAGTTTTGATGCTGATTTTCAAGTTGAAAGTTATTTAAGACATCAGGGATATACTTTTGTTGAAAGATTTGATGCAAATTCTTACCTATATATTACTAGAGCGATGGACTACTTTGATTTATCAAAACAATTTAAAGGTGGTCTTCTTGAGGCATTTGGAAATCAAAAAACAAAATTTTTGGTCATATCTTTTTCTTCTGATTGGCTCTACCCAACAAAAGAAAATAAGGACATAGTTATTGCGCTTAATGCTTCAGGAGCCGATGTTTCGTTTTCTGAAATTAAAACCGATACAGGTCATGATTCTTTTTTAATTAATGAACCAGAATTTCTAAAAACTATAAAGGGATTTATAGACTCAATGTATATAAAATTTAAAAATGAAAAAAGAATTTAAAGTAATTGCGAGTTTGTTGCCTGATAATGCAAGGGTGCTAGATGTTGGCTGTGGAGATGGATCTTTAATGGATCTGCTAATCAAAGAGAAAAATATAAAGGCACGCGGTTTAGAAATTAACAAAGAAAATGTAAAAAAATGTATTTCAAAAGGTTTGTCGGTTATTGAAGGAAATGCAGAAACAGAGCTTCATCAATTTCCAGACCGGTCATTTGATTTTGCTGTTTTGAGTCAAACCCTTCAGGCCTTTTACTCTCCGGAAAATGTATTAAAAGATTTATTAAGAATTGGAAAATCAGTAATTGTGTCAATTCCTAATTTCGGTTATTGGAAAGTCCGAACAAGCTTATTGGTCTTTGGAAGTATGCCTGTAACAAAAGCTCTTCCAGATACTTGGTATAATACGCCTAATCTACATCTGTGTACTATTAAAGATTTATTTAAATTTTGTTTGGAAAAAAATATAAACATGGACAAGGTTGTGGGAATCAACAAAAACAAAACTTCTGAGATTAGAAAAAGTAATCTTGAGCTAAAAAATTTATTTTCAGAGCTTGGAATTTTTTTATTGAGCTAAAATGCTAGAAGTTTCAATTATCAAATGTTTAATGGATAATTATAGTTATCTAATCAAAGATAAAGAAACGAATTTGGTAGGTGTTGTTGATCCATCGGAATTCAAGCCTGTAGATGTGGAAATAAGTCGAACTTATAAAAAGTTAGATTTCATCCTAAATACCCATCATCATTTTGATCATATAGGTGGCAATACTGATTTAAAAAAAAAGTATAATTCAAAAATTATTGCTTCAACTTATGATGAGAAGAGAATTCCTGACATAGACATTAAAAAAAAAGATGGGGATTTTTTTTCTATTGGAAAAACAAATTTTAAGGTAGTACACATACCGGGTCACACTCTTGGACATATTTGCTTCTTTTCTAAACAATCTAAAGCATTATTTGTAGGTGATACTTTGTTTTCTCTTGGTTGTGGTAGAATTTTTGAAGGAACTTTTGAACAAATGTTCGAATCATTAGAAAAAATTAAAAACTTACCAAAAGATACAATGATATACTGTGGCCACGAATATACAGATAATAATGGAAAATTTTGTATAAGCATCGATAAAGAAAATGAAAAACTCAAAGATAGAATTAAAGAAGTCCAAATTAAAAGAAAAAGAAATCAACCAACTCTTCCGGTATCTTTAGGCCAAGAGTTAGACACCAACATATTCTTAAGATGTGATGATAAAAAAATTAAAAACAATATTAAAATGAAGACGAGTTCTGAATTGGAAATTTTTACGAAATTAAGGAATTTAAAAGATAAATTTTAGTGTCATTGAACTTGACTTGATAGGTCATCAAGTTATATTGCCTTAAATTTAATAAGGATTATTTTATGTCTTTTGCTGTAATAGAAACTGGTGGTAAACAATATAAAGTTTCTGCTAGTAACATTCTTAAAGTTGAAAAATTAAATATCCAAAAGGGTAAAAAAGTGGAATTTAAAAAAGTCTTGCTTTTAAATGATGATAAGACCACTGAGATTGGAAATCCAATAATTAGTGGTGCAATAGTAGAAGGTTTGTTGTTGGAGAACATAAAAGATAAAAAAATTTTAGTATTCAAAAAAAGAAGAAGACAAAATTCTAGAAAAAAATATGGCCATAGGCAACCACTATCTAAAATTCAAATTACAAAAATTTTATCTAAAAACGGTAAAGTAATTTCTGAAATTAAAGAAAACAAAAGTAAATTATCAACTGAACTAAAATCAGATAAAAAGTTAAGCCCTAAGAAAGAAAAAACTGTTGAAAAAACTACCGAAAAGAAAAAAGTATTAAAAACAAAAAGTAAAAAATAAAATTTTATGGCAACAAAAAAAGCAGGCGGATCATCGAGAAACGGCCGAGATAGTGCGGGTCGTCGATTAGGAGTTAAAAAATACGGACAGCAGCTAGTAAGACCTGGAAATATCATAGTTCGTCAAAGAGGAACAAAAATTCATCCTGGAAGTAACGTTGGGATGGGAAAAGATCATTCAATTTTTTCATTAGTGATCGGAAAAGTAAAATTTAAAAAATCAAAATCAAACAGAACTCTTGTATCTGTTGTTCCCAAATAAATTTAAGTAATAATTTAAATTACTTTTCAACATGAAATTTTTAGATCAAGCAAAGATTTATATTAAAGCCGGAGATGGCGGAGCAGGCTCTGCGAGTTTTAGACGAGAAAAATATATTGAGTTTGGCGGTCCTGACGGTGGAGATGGAGGAAATGGCGGATCTATTATTTTAGAATCAGAGGAAAATCTTAATACATTAATCGATTTTAGATATAGACAACATTTTAAAGCTGAGACTGGAAAATCTGGAAGTAAAAAAAATAAAACTGGTGCAGGTGGAAAAGATTTAATTTTAAAAGTTCCTGTTGGCACTCAAATTTATGAGGAGGATAATAATACATTAATTTACGATCTGACAAAAAACAAAGAAAGATTTGTAGTTGCTACAGGAGGAAAAGGTGGTTTGGGAAACACAAGATTTAAAAGTTCTACAAATCGAACTCCAAGAAAAAAAACTGATGGAAAAAAAGGTGAAGAGTTTTGGATATGGTTACAACTGAAAGTTATTGCAGACGTTGGTATCATTGGACTACCAAATGCAGGTAAATCAAGTTTTTTGTCTAAATGCACTAAAGCAAAACCTAAAATAGCTAATTATCCATTCACAACAATAAATCCAAATTTGGGTGTTTTGAATATTAATCACAAGGAAATAGTTTTGGCAGATATTCCTGGTTTGATAGAAGGTTCGCACAAAGGTATTGGTTTGGGTGATAAATTTTTAAGACATATAGAAAGATGTAAAACTTTAATTCATTTAATTGATATATCGGAAAAAGATATTCTTGGAAATTATTTAAAAATAAAGAGTGAATTATCTAAATATGATAAAAAGATCTTAAAAAAAACAGAGATAATTATCTTTAATAAATTAGATTTGATAGATATGGACTCTATTACCGAAAAATTAGAAAACTTTAGAAAAAAAATCAAAAAAAATTTTGAAGTAACATCATTGCTTTCTGGTCAAAATTTCGAAAAAATAAAAAAGATAATTTATAAAAAATGTACCTAAATAACGCTAAAATTATTATATTAAAAATTGGTTCATCCAATCTAGTGGACAGCAAAGGAAAGTTAAAAGAAAAATGGCTTCAAAGCTTAGCAAAAGATATAAAAAAATTAAAAAAAAAGGGCAAGGAATTTGTCATAGTATCATCTGGTGCTATTGCCTTAGGCAAAAATTACTTAAAAATTAAGCAAAAAAATATCAAAATCGAAATGAGTCAGGCCTTAGCGTCCATAGGACAAATTCATTTAACAAATATTTACCGAAAAATATTTGAAAAAAACAAGATTAAAATTGGTCAAATTTTAATATCGCTAGATGATACTGAACAAAGAAGAAGAGCAATTAACGCAAAAAGAACTTTTGAGAATTTATTTAAATTAGGAGCGGTGCCTATTGTTAATGAAAATGATACAACTGCTACTTCTGAAATTAAGTATGGTGATAATGATCGTTTGGCAGCAAGAGTCGCTCAAATAATTAGTGCAAATACTTTAGTAATTTTTTCAGATGTAGATGGCTTGTACAGCTCTTTAGAAAATAAAAAAATTATCAAAGAAGTGAGTAATGTTGATGAAAAAATATATTCCTTTGTAAAAAACAAAAAAAATTATTATGGATCTGGAGGTATGAAGACCAAACTAGAGGCTGCAAAAATTTGTATGAACGCAGGATGCCACATGGCCATAGCAAACGGAAAACATATAAATCCTCTTAGCAAATTACTCAAAGAAAATATTTGTACTTGGTTTTTGCCAAAAGTATCAACTCTAGATGCAAGAAAAAAATGGATTATTAGTTCGATAGGATCTAATGGAAAAATATATATTGATAATGGAGCTTTAAGAGCTCTGAGAAATGGAAAAAGTCTATTGTCAGCAGGAATTACTAAAGTTGAGGGTACCTTTTCCAAAGGAGATAATATTCTAATTGTTGATAATGATGGTAAAGAATCCGCTAGAGGCCTTACTTCGTTCTCATCTGAAGAAATTAATAAAATAAAAGGACTCAAAAGTGATCAAATAGAAAAAATACTTGGATATTCAAGTAAGTCTGAAATCGTCCATAGAGATGATATGGTTAAATTATAATGAATAAATACTTAAAAAATATTGGATTAAAATCAAGGCTTGCTTTTAAAAATCTTAATAAAATTAAAAGTGACAGAAAAAATAAGGTTTTAGAAACTTATATCAAAGAATTGGCTAACAATAAAAAAGAAATTATAAAAGAAAATATTAAAGATATTAAATCTTGTAAGCGTAAAGATTTAATAGATCGGCTGATTATAAATGACAGAAAAATTGAAGACATCAGAAATTCAATAAGTCAAATCATAAAATTTAAAGATCCACTGGGGAAAGTGCTCGCAAAATGGAGGAGACCAAACAATCTTTTAATAAAAAAAGTAACTATACCAATAGGTGTGATAGGAGTTATCTATGAAAGTAGACCTAATGTTACTTCTGATGTGTCATCCTTGTGTTTAAAATCTGGTAATGTAGCTATTTTAAGAGGTGGATCTGAGTCGTTTCATTCAAATAAAATTCTATCGAATTTGTTTAGAAATTCACTAATCAGAAACAAAATAGACAAAAATTGTATACAATTTATAGATAAAAAAAATAGAAAAATTGTAGATGGCCTTTTATCTAAAATGTCAAATTACATTGATGTCATTGTGCCAAGAGGTGGAAAAAATCTTGTTAGAAAAGTTAAAAAATTTTCTACTGTAAATGTTATTGGACACTTAGATGGAAATTGTCACGTTTATATTGATAAAGATGCGAAGCTAGAAATGGCAAAAAAAGTTGTCTTAAATTCAAAGATGAGGAGAACGTCTATTTGCGGCGCAGCTGAAACTTTGCTTATTGATACTAAATGTATGAAATCTCATGCTGTTCCAATAATAAAAGAATTAATTTTTCTAGGATGTGAAGTTGTTGTGGATAAAAAATTAAACCAATTATTTCAAAACAAACTTAAATTAGCAAAAGAAGTTGATTGGAGAACGGAATATTTAAAGGCAAAAATATCTATAAAAACAGTTAAAGGGGTTGAAGATGCAGTTGCGCACATTTTAAAATATGGAACTATGCATACAGACGCTATCATTACTAGTAATAAAAAAACTGCAAAATTATTTTTGAATGGAGTAAACAGTGCAATTGCCATTCACAATGCATCTACGCAATTTGCAGATGGTGGAGAATTTGGCTTTGGTGGAGAGATCGGTATATCAACCAACAAATTACCCCCTCGAGGACCTGTCGGCATTAATCAACTAACTTCTTATAAATATATAGTTGAAGGAAAAGGAAGTGTTAGATCGTAATTAATGAATTTAAAAAAAAAAATATCAAAAAAAATTGGTATTTTAGGTGGCACTTTTGATCCGCCACACAAAGGACATTTAACAATTTCTATATTTGCAATAAAAAAATTAAAGTTAGATTTTTTAATTTGGGGAGTAACGAAAAAAAATCCTTTCAAAAAAAATCCCATGTTCTCTTTAAAAAAAAGACTACTTCTTTCAAAAAAAATAGTCAAAAATAACAAAAAAATAAAAGTTCATAGTTATGATAAATTTTTAAAATCATCTGAAACCATAAAGTTAATTAAGTACTTAAAAAAAAAAGATACTAAAAACAGCTATTATTTTATAATGGGTTCCGACAATTTTGTTAAATTTCATAGTTGGAAAAGTTGGAGAAAGATTGCAGAATTATGTCAAATAGCCATATTCCCTCGCGCAGGTTACGTAAAAAAATCTTTGACATCCAAAGCTTTTAAAGCTTTGGGAAAAGAAAAATTAATGTTTCTACGGTCAAAAATGATTAATATTTCTTCTTCAAAAGTAAGGAAAAGTTATTTAAAGTGAAGTAATTAATGGAAATTTTAAAATTAAAAAAAACTGTTGAAAAAATTTTAGATCAAAATAAAGCAAAACACATCGTGGCTATAAACCTAAAGGGAAAATCTTCAATTGCTGACTATATGATTATAGCATCTGGAAGTTCGTCTAGACATATTCAGTCGCTATCAGAAATATTGCTTACACACTTACAAAAGAATGGATTAACAGAATGTAAAATTGAAGGAAGAGCAAGTAAAGATTGGAAATTAATAGATGCTATGGATATTATTGTTCATATTTTTAATCCTGAAAAAAGAAAGTTTTATGATCTGGAAAAAATGTGGTCAGAACCATTTTCTAAAGAAAGTTTAACTTTATGATAAAAAATATTTCAAAAATTTTATTAATACTTATTTTTTTTACAACAAGTGCAACTGGTAAGGATAATGAAAATCTATATAAAAAAATAGATTTGTTTGGAGAAGTTTTGGATAAAGTAAAGAAAGAGTATGTAGATGAAATTAATGAGTCAGATGTAATGGATGCTGCAATAAATGGAGTTTTACAATATTTAGATCCATATTCTGTGTATATGAATCCCGAACTTTTTGAAAGTATGCAAACAGATACAAAAGGTGAATTTGGTGGCCTTGGTATTGAAGTTAGTATGGAGGCAGGAGTGGTGAAGGTAATTTCTCCAATTGACGACACTCCAGCTTCTAAAGCGGGAATCAAAGCAGGAGACTACATCATAAAAATTAACGATGTGCAGGTACAGGGCAAAACATTAATGGAAGCTGTTAAACTTATGAGGGGACCCGTTGGTTCTTCAATTGACTTAACAATAAGACGAAGGGGTGAAAAAAAAATAATAAACAAAACCATTATAAGAAAAATGATTCAAGTTAAGTCCGTAGAAGCCAAGATAATAAAAAATAATATTGGTTACTTAAGATTAAAATCATTTAACAGCAACAGTAGTAAGCAATTAGTAGAAAAAATAAGAAATTTTGAAAAGAGTAAAAAATTAACCGGATATATTCTTGATTTAAGAAACAATCCCGGAGGATTATTAACTCAAGCAATAAATGTTACTGATTTCTTTTTAAATGACGGAGAAATTGTTTCAACAAAAGGCAGAAAGGCTAGCGAAAATAGACGTTTTTTTGCAAAAAAAGGAGATAAAGTAAAAGGAAAGCCGCTTATCATTTTAATAAATAATGGTTCTGCTTCTGCATCAGAAATAGTTGCAGGTGCTTTAAGAGATCATAAAAGAGCGATACTTTTAGGTGAAAATACATACGGCAAAGGATCTGTTCAATCAATCATACCTTTGAGTGATGGAGGGGGTATGAGGCTTACAATTTCTAAATACTATTTGCCATCTGGACAATCAATTTCAGAAATAGGCGTCTCACCTGATATTTTAGTAGAGGAAGAATCTGAAGATTTTAAAATTAATTCAGTCTCTGATAATCAATTAAATTACGCTATAAAACTTTTAACAATTTAAATGAAACAAAATGAACTTCCGCTTAGATTGGGCGTTGGCATAATAGTATTAAATAAAGAAAATAAAGTTTTTGTAGGTAAAAGAAAAGACAATCCAACAAATAAATGGCAAATGCCTCAGGGAGGAGTGGATCGTGGTGAAAACTTAATTAATGCTATGAAAAGAGAATTAAAAGAAGAAACCAGTATTAGAAGTATTGAAATTTTAAAAGAACTAGAAGGATGGACTGAATATGAGTTGCCCGATTATCTCCTGGGAAAAATTTGGAGGGGAAAATATAGAGGCCAAAAACAAAAATGGTTTATAGTAAGATTTTTAGGTAGAGATGAAGAAATTAACCTTAAGACAACCCATCCAGAATTTATAGAATGGCAATGGCTAGATATTGAAAATTTGCCTAGTGTAATTGTTCATTTTAAAAAGAAAGTTTATGAAAAACTTCTACCAGTAATTAAGTCTTTTATAAATTAATTCTGGATAAAGCGTCTACTTTGTGAGAAATAACATAGTTTGTTTTATCATCTAAGCCGCTTTTATTGTTTAGCTGATTTTTACAATCGTCAATCATTTTAGATATTTGATCTCTTGAAAGTTCTTTTACGTCTAAAATCGTTGACGATAATATAATTAAGTTATTATTTGAAAATTCCACTGCACCTTCCTCAACAAAATATTCTGCTTTTTTAGAGCCAAAAATTTTAATAATTCCAGGCCTTAAAATAGCAATGAGTGATATATGGTCTTTTAAAATCGTCATATCTCCTTCAAAGGACGGAATAGTTACTGAAGTTGTCTGGTCTTTTAGTAAAATTTTTTCTGGTAAAATTATTTCTAAGTTAAAATTTTCTGACATTAAGTTGCCGCCTCTTTCGCCATTTTTTCTGCTTTTGCCACAACTTCTTCTATTGTTCCAACCATATAAAATGCTGCTTCTGGAAGATGGTCATATTCTCCTTTACAAATTGCATCAAAACTTTTTATGGTGGAATCTAGACTGACTAGTTTCCCTGGTGAACCAGTAAATACTTCGGCTACAAAAAAAGGTTGTGATAGAAATCTTTGTATTTTTCTTGCCCTTGCTACTGTTAGTTTATCCTCCTCGGAAAGTTCGTCCATACCAAGAATGGCTATTATATCTTGAAGAGATTTATAAGTTTGTAATATTTTTTGAACCTCTCTGGCAACTCCGTAGTGTTCTTCACCAACAATCCTTGGATCTAGAATTCTTGAAGTTGAATCAAGCGGATCTACCGCAGGATAAATTCCAAGTTCAGCAATTTGCCTAGAAAGAACTGTAGTTGCATCTAAATGTGAAAATGATGTGGCTGGAGATGGATCTGTTAAATCATCAGCTGGGACATATATTGCTTGTACCGACGTAATCGAACCTTTGCTAGTAGTAGTTATTCTTTCTTGTAAATTTCCCATATCGGTGGCCAATGTTGGTTGGTAACCCACGGCTGAAGGTATTCTTCCCAAAAGAGCTGAAACTTCAGATCCGGCCTGTGTAAATCTAAAAATATTATCCATAAAGAATAAAACATCTTGACCTTCTTTATCTCTAAAATATTCCGCAACAGTCAATCCTGTTAAACCAACTCTAGCTCTTGCTCCTGGTGGTTCGTTCATTTGTC
>Ga0209019_1001780_pt1 | contig 10578 bp, 11 predicted proteins | sample METZYME_3_300m_FD_187549 | JGI IMG/M metagenome (GOLD analysis project Ga0209019, IMG submission 187549) | Marine microbial communities from oxygen minimum zone in mesopelagic equatorial Pacific - METZYME_3_300m (SPAdes) (version 2) | ecosystem: Environmental > Aquatic > Marine > Oceanic... | reverse complement strand
ATATCATCAGCGAAAGCAAATGAATTATTAATGGCACACAATCCTATGTGTGGTATATGTCAAAACTTTTTACAAGAGGTAGGAGTTGACTATGAGTATGAAGATTTACCTTTAGTTATTATTAATTTATATAATCAACCTAAATGGTTTAAAGAGGCATATGCTGAAGGAAGAATTAAACCTATTAGAGGAACACCAACATTTATTGTATGGAATGGTAGAAAAGAATTGGTAAGAATAATAGGGTACGCAGATAAAGAATCGTTTTATAATGATTTAGATGAGGTGTTTCAGAAATGAAAAAACTTTTATTCATAGTATCGTTTCTGATACTATTCACTACACAAGCATTAGCAGTTACTATTGGTTCAGTTGCAGATAAAATGGGTCAAACTTGGAACGAAAGAGATGGACGTACCGAAGAAGTAATTAAAGGTTACCTATTAGAAATGAACGATTTTCTCCAAACAGGAGAAGATGGTGGAATGATTTTACATTATAAAGATGATACTAAATTTACAATGGGACCGAATACAGAATTAATCATTGATGAATTTGCTTTTGATACGTCTGTTATACCAATTGAAATTGCAATGAACATATCAATTAATGTTGGTACATTTACATATGAATCAGGAGATGTAAAAAAATTAGGTGGTGAGGTTGAATTAGTTACACCAACAGCAACTATAACTATGCAAGGTACTGCCTTTTCAGGTACAGTAGATACTTCAGGTCAAACAACAATTACATTACTTCCAGATAGTTCTGGTGATGTAGGACAAGTAACCGTAACCAATGACGCAGGTTCTCAAACATTAACTAACGTATATACTTCTGTAACTGTAGTTGGTTCAGATGTTATGATTAAAACTCCATCAGCATTGGATAACAATCAGAAAAAGAATTTGTTTGATATTGATAGTATTGATGATGATATAAAAAAGAAACACGACCAACAATTTGATAGAGCAGAAAACAATGAACAATTACAAAAAATGGAAGAAGCTATTATTTCTGAAGAGAGTTCAATTACAGAAACATATGATACATATGACACTACTTCCGATTTAGGTACTTCTGGAAGTGATGATAGTTATAGTTATGAAGAATCAGCAGTAGACCAAGCAGGAAAAGAATCGGAAGTTGATACTTCTTATTATGATGAATGGGAAGAAGATTTAAAAGATTGGGGATACATTGATGAAGATAATCAAATATCAGTATGGGATGCTACTGGTGAACAGAAAATGGATTGGGATACAGCTAAAACTATGTACGCTGAAATGGATCAAGCATACTTTGACGCAATAGGTTGCTCAGATTGTACTTGGGATACTATTAATTGGGAAGAGGTTGATTGGGATAAAGTTGATTGGGATGCTTATTATGATGAGTATAATGATACGTTAGAAAAATATGGATTAACTTCTTATGATGTAAAGGAAGAAGATGTAACTGAAACAGTTGAAGAAGAAGCAACATCAACAGTTGTTGGATACACTTGGGAAGATTTTGATTTATCAAATGAATATTATAATAATGCAGATTACATAGCGGCAGGTGGACCACCAACGTTAACAATAGAAAACTATTGTGATTATAATGGTTGGGATACATCTTGGTGTAACCAGAGTTATATAGATTATTTAAACGCTTGGTACGAAGACGATTGGACATTGTTTAAAGATTATGATAGTTGGGAAAAAGGTGCTAGAAAATTATTTAAAAAATGGTATGGTTGGTGTGGTACTTGGGACAAACCAGAGTGGTGTTCTGGACAACCTAAACCTTGGAAGATGGCAAGTTTAAAAGACAAATATGTTTCTGAATGGACCAATTCAGATTGGCAAAAATTTTATGACAATACATCTAGTTGGTGGTACACAGGTTCATATGATGATACAGGAGATGATTCTACAACATTGGAAGATGAATATAGTTATGAGGATGATTATGATATAGACGCTGAATTAGAATTATGGTTAGCAGAAATAGATAATGAAAATGATTGTGTTAATTGGGGATACTATTGGGACAAAGCAAATACTTCTTGTGGAACAGAATGGGTTGACAATTCAAAATCAGAAACGACAACAACAACTAGTGGTGAAATATTAAATTATACTACAGGAGATATTACTCAAACTACTACAACAACAGAAGGTGATGTAAAAACTTCTGAAACATTAACAGGAAGATATACAACAGGTAGCAACACTTATGACGCTGACGTTGATACGTCTGTTAGCGGCTACTCAATTATAAATAGATATAACGACAGTCACCGTGCTTATTTGAAAATTGAAACTGCTGACGAAGCAGATATCCAAATTTTACAAGATAAAGAAGCACAACATTTTGATATTGGTAGCAGTTCTAGCCAAGAAAATATTACAATCATACAAACGGATTAATGAGTAGGTTAACAGCAATAAAAGAATTAATAAAAGGTTTCTGGTATATCTTTATCATAGGCAGACACCCAGCACAATTTAAACATTGGTACACCGAATGGTGGTTACCAATACAATGGAGAAAATACTAATGGATTGGGGAACAATTAATTTTTGGTTAATAATGGGTCTATTACTCTATATGAATTGGAGTATTTACAAGTGGATAGATAGAGAATTCTAATGGACGAAAATAACGGAATCAAAACAAAAGTAGATATTGCTAAACTCAAAAAAGACGTTGAAGAATTTGATAGAATTCACAACCGTTTAGATATAGCAATAGACAAATTAACAGATGTATCATCATCTATTAAGTCTATGCTCGCAGTACACTCCGAAAAAATAAACAGACAAGAACAAATTGATGAAGTCATATTTGAAAAACTGAAAGAAAGAGCAGGTGAAATTGATAAAGTAAAGAGTGATTTATCACAGGAGTTAGAACAAGTTGAAAAAAGATTGTTAATAGAGATTAAGAATATCAGAATAGATATTGGCGCTAGAGTTGGTATGTTAGAAAAATATAGATGGATTATATTAGGTGCTGCTATAGTAATAGGATGGATAGTATCTGGCAATTTCTCCGAAATTGTTAGGTTGGTGAGCCAATAGGATACTCGTACCTTTTACCCACGAAAAATAGCCTGGGTATTTTTTCTTCACCAGGTTTGCCGTGCAGACTTGACTTTTTTTGCGTTATGGTGTATATTATGAGATAGTGTTATGTCAAGTTATATAGATTTAAAGTATATTAATGCTATTTCTTCAGCATTAAGCCAGTTTAAAAAGAAGACAGATTATCTTTTCAATTTTAGGTGTCCACATTGTGGAGACTCGCAGAAGAGTAAAACAAAAGCAAGGGCATATCTTTATAGAGTAAAAAATGATATGTTCTTCAAATGCCACAATTGTGGTATGGGTCAGAATTTAGCAAATTTCATTAAATTCTTGGATCCCAAAAAATACGGAGAATACTTATTAGAGAGATACAAAGGATCGGCACCATCCACGCCCCAGCCGAAATTTGACTTTAAACCAACAAAATTTAAAGAAACAAATTTATTAGATTCTTGTATTAAAGTAAGTACGTTAAAAGACGGACATCCTGTAAAGGAGTACGTAAAGAAGAGATTGATTCCTCCACAATATTATGAAATAATTTATTTTGTTGACAAATTTCACAATTTTGCCAATAAAGTGAAACCAGGGACTTTTAAAGAACGTTATGAACACCCTAGATTAATAATTCCTTTCTTTGACGTAACTGGTACGTTGTTTGCATTCCAAGGCAGAGCATTTGGAAAAGAACAACCAAAATATATTACTATTAAACTTGATGAAACAAAACAAAAAGTATATGGACTTGAACGTGTAAATTTTCAAAAACATATTTACATAGTTGAAGGTCCACTTGATAGTTTGTTTTTAGATAATTGTTTAGCAGCAGGTGGTGCTGACTTAACATTAAGAGTGTCAAGTGACCAAGTTACATATATATTTGACAACGAACCTCGTAATAAAGAAATCATAAAAAGGATGTACGCTGTAATTGAAAAAAATTATAACGTAGTAGTCTGGCCAAATGACGTACAACTTAAAGATGTAAATGAAATGATAATGAATGGAGTGAAAATAAGCGAGTTGAGAGATATCATAAGTAATAATACCTTTAGCAAATTAGAAGCGTTAACGAAATTAAACTATTATAAGAAATGTTAGGAGTGTGTAAATAAAAATGGTGAATGAAAATATTAGTGTGGTGAAACGAAATGGTAGAGGTAAGGAATCTCTAAACATTGAGAAGATACATCAAATGGTAGAATATGCGTGTGAAGATATAACGCAAGTTTCTGCTTCTTCTGTAGAAATGAATAGTGGTCTACAATTTTATGATGGCATATCAACAAACGAAATTCAACAAATCTTAATTAAATCAGCAAACGATTTAATCACTTTAGAAAATCCAAATTATCAATATGTTGCCGCTAGACTATTACTCTATAGTTTAAGAAAACAATTATTTCATAAAATGTGGGATCATCCACATATTTTTCAACACGTACAAAATGGTATAGACAAAGGCGTCTATGATAAAGAAATTTTAAATTGGTATGACAAAAAAGATTTTGATAGAATGGAAAATTGGTTAAATCACGAAAGAGATTATACTTTTACATATGCTGGGTTAAGACAAGTCATTGACAAGTATCTAGTGCAAGATAGAAGTACAGGACAAATTTATGAAACGCCACAATTTATGTATATGATGATATCTGCTACATTATTTTCACAATACCCAAAGAACAAAAGGATGAGTTATGTTAAAAAATATTATGACGCTATTTCACGTTTTAAAATCAATATTCCAACACCTGTTATGGCTGGTGTACGAACTCCTATTAGGCAGTATGCGAGTTGTGTGTTGGTGGATGTTGATGATACTTTGCCTAGTATTTTTTCCAGCGATATGGCTATTGGCAAGTATGTTGCCCAAAGAGCAGGTATTGGTATCAATGCAGGAAGAATTAGAGGAATCAACTCACGTATTAGAGGTGGCGAAGTACAACATACTGGCGTCATTCCTTTTCTTAAAAAATTTGAAGCAACTGTTAAGTGTTGTACTCAAAATGGGGTACGAGGAGGTTCGGCAACCGTTCACTTTCCTATTTGGCACAAAGAAATAGAAGATATTATTGTATTAAAAAATAATAAAGGTAGCGAAGATAATAGAGTAAGAAAATTAGACTATTCTATACAGTTATCTAAATTATTTTATGAAAGATTTATTAATGATGAAGAGATAACATTATTTTCACCACACGAAGTACCAGAACTTTATGAAGCGTGGGGAACAAAAGAATTTGATGAAATATATAAAACGGCAGAAAGAAAAACAAGTGTATGGAAACATAAAGTAAAAGCACAGGACTTGTTTATGTCAATTTTAAAAGAAAGAGCAGAAACAGGTCGTATTTACATTATGAATATAGACCATTGTAATACTCACTCCTCTTTTAAAGATAGAATTTATATGTCTAACTTATGTCAAGAAATAACATTACCAACACAACCTATAAGTCATATAGATGGTAATGGAGAAATTGCATTGTGTATATTATCAGCAATTAATGTAGGACTTTTAAAAGATTTAGATGAATTAGAATCCTTATGCGATTTAGCAGTAAGGTCATTAGATGAAGTTATAGACCATCAAGGATATCCAGTTAGAGCGGCAGAAATTTCTACAAGAAATAGAAGAAGTTTAGGAATTGGATATATTGGTCTTGCTCATTACTTAGCAACATTAGGACTTGGTTATGAAAGTAAATCTGCTTGGAAAGAAGTTGATAAACTATCAGAAGCGTTCCAATATTATCTATTAAGAGCAAGTAATGAATTAGCAAAAGAAAAGGGCAAATGTGAATCCTTTTCTAAAACAAAGTATTCAGACGGTATCTTACCAATAGACACCTATAAAAAAGAAGTTGATGAGATTGTATCTAGGAAACTATCTTATAAATGGGAAGACTTGAGGAAAGATATTAAGGAATTTGGGTTAAGACATAGCACACTCACAGCTCAAATGCCTTCTGAAAGCTCTAGTGTGGTTTGTAATGCCACAAACGGCATTGAACCACCTAGGGACTATATTTCAGTTAAGAAAAGTAAGAAAGGTACTCTAAAACAAGTTGTACCTGATTATAAAAAATTGAAAAATAATTATACATTGTTATGGGATATGAAATCTAACGAAGGATATATAAACATAGTAGCAGTAATGCAGAAATATTTTGACCAATCAATTAGTGGAAACTGGTCGTATAATCCTGAAAATTATGATGAAGGAGAAATACCTTTATCAATAATGGCGGAAGATTTATTAACAACTTATAAATTAGGATGGAAGACTTCCTATTATCAGAATACATATGATAGTAAAAGAGATATAGAGGAACCTGTACACCCTATTGGTTGGAAAGATGATGTGCCAGAAACAAAAACTATAATGGAGAAAAAAGACGAAGAAGAATGTGAAACCTGCGTAATTTAAAGGAACTTTATGGCATTTTTATGTGCAAATGTACCACATACGGAAGTACTAGTTAAAAAACAATACCTTTATGATTTAGAAAAAGGTTTTGGAGAGTTTGAACCAGGTATTTGGTGTACTGTTAAAAGTATTCAAGGCAGAGCATTATACTTTGAAACTTATTTGTATGAAACAGGAGCACTATATGATAAGTTGCCTATAAATGCTTTTGTATGGAAAAAAACAAAAGAAGATATATCATTACCAGAATTACAGTTATGGGATTGTTTTGATTATGATATTACTATTATACAGAAACAATTGGTAAGTGGTAATAGATGTACGTTTTTATCACCAAGTAAGAAATTATATGAAGGAAACTATATGTTTAGTATAGATAGTTGTTGTGCAACGAATAAAGAAAATAATGTAGGGTATAGTGAAACTCCTTCTCAACATAAATCATTTAACATACTAAAGTTAGATAATGGGCATTTTGCTGCTCAACCTAATAATAGAGTTTTGTTTTATGATAAATCATTAACACCTAGTAAACCAAAAAGACCAGATTATAAAGTATCTACTAGAGAGTATAGTGTAGATAATATGAATAAATGGACAGCAGGTGATAGTGATGACCACCATTATGAATTAACAGAATCAGAAAGAATGCAAGACCAATTAGAACCGATAAATGACTAAAAGTGTATTTAATATAGATAAGAAGTTAGATTATACCAAACAACCTATGTTTTTTGGTAAAGATTTACAGGTGCAAAGATATGATGAAATGAAATATCCTATCTTTAATAAACTGTTTCAACAACAGTTAGGTTATTTTTGGAGACCAGAAGAAGTATCTTTACAAAAAGATATATCAGATTTTAAAGAATTAAATGAACCAAGTAAATTTATATTTACATCTAATTTAAAATATCAAACAATGATGGATAGTGTGCAAGGACGTGGTCCTTGTTTGGCATTTTTACCATTTGTATCTATACCTGAATTAGAAAGTTGTGTTATAGCTTGGGATTTCTTTGAAAACATACACTCACACTCATATACATACATTATAAAGAACTTATATTCAAATCCTAGTGAAGTTTTTGATACTATAATTACAGATGAGAAAATTGAGAAAAGGGCAATGAGTATAACAAGTAGATATGATGATATGATTAATTTAGGTTATAAATGGCAATTACAACCAGATAGTGTTGATATGTATGAGTTGAAAAAGAAATTATATTTAACATTGATGACTGTTAATATATTAGAAGGATTAAGATTTTATGTTTCTTTTGCTTGTTCGTTTGCATTTGGAGAATTAAAGTTGTTAGAAGGTTCTGCTAAAATACTTTCTTTAATTGCAAGGGATGAAACTTTGCATTTATCAATCACACAAAGAATACTTAATAACTATCGTGATAATGAAAACGATAAAATTATGAATAAAGTTATGAAAGATTCAGAAAAAGAAGTTTATACAATGTATGAAAATGCGGTTGGACAAGAGAAGCGTTGGGCAACTTATTTGTTTTCAAAAGGTTCTATGATAGGATTATCAGAAAAACTATTACATCAATTTGTAGAGTATATGGCAAATAGACGTATGAGAGCAATAGGATTAGAACCAAGATACGACCAGAAAACAAATCCATTACCTTGGGTTGACCATTGGTTAAATAGTAGGTCATTACAAAATGCACCACAGGAGACCGAAATTGAAAGTTATGTTATAGGTGGAATTAAACAAGACGTACAGAAGGATCAATTCAAGAAATTTAAATTGTAAAAGTATATAATGGATCTAAATGAAGTAACAAAGAAATTTAAGACCACCTGTGGAAATTGTAAGACTAAATTTACAATTAAGTATGATGAAGAAGAAACAGATATGAAACCTATGTCGTGTCCATTTTGTAGTTATGAATTTGATGATGAAGAAGAAGATGGAATTATTGAAGGAGATGAAGATGAAACAAGTTGGGATTGATTATAGTTTAACAAGTCCTGCAATATGTGTAACAGAAGACTTTACGTTTGAACATAGCCGTTTCTATTTTCTTACTAATAAGAAAAAACATATGGGCATATTTGGCAATATAAATGGTTCTGAACATCAACCGTGGACAGACCCTATACAAAGATTTACTCAAATTTCTGATTGGGTTTTAAAAGTTTTACGTTTATATCAACCTGGTGGGATTACAATAGCAATAGAAAACTATTCTTATGGTTCTAAAGGTCAAGCACTATTTCAAATAGCAGAAAATTGTGGTATACTTAAATATAGATTATTAGAACAAAAATGGAAATATAGTGTTATTGTACCAAGTGTTGTTAAGAAATTTGCTACAGGTAAAGGTAATGCAGATAAAGAAATGATGTACGAACAATTTTGTAAAGATACAAAAACAGATTTAAAGAAGTTATTAGACACAGCAAAGGCAGGCAATCCAGTATCAGATATAGTTGATAGTTGGTATATAGCAAAGGCAAATTATGGGCGACTTTAAAATATTAATATTAGCATATCTAATTGGTCATAGTCCAATAGAAACACAACAAACTTTCCAAATGGAAGGTTGGTATAAAAATATGGAAGAATGTAAAAAAGAATTACTTTTACAAAAACCAGATGGAAGATATGAAGTGATGAACGAGTTTATTATAGACGGAGAATTTAAATGGGATTGGTTAGTTGCAGGTTGTAAAAGTGATACAACTGGAGAAGAATTCCAACTTTGGCCGACTTATCCTAAAGGTAAACCAAAAGAGTTAGAAGGCATTGAATTTGATGTTTTTGAATTACAAGTATGAAATTATTAAAAGCAAAAAAAAGAGTTACTTGTAAAGATGAACCTTTAGTAGGTGTAACTCCAAGAGTAGTAGAAGTACCATTAGAAAATTTAATGTTAACTGCTGATAATGATTGGATGATGAAAAGATATCCTAAATTTAAGAAAAGTATAGATAGGTTAGGTATGATGTATCCAATCATATATACTAATATGAAGTATTATTGGTTAGTAGAAAAAAGATGGCCGAAGGACGCATATTCAGGAATTCCTATACCTGGTATTGCAGTACATACAGGCAACAAGAGAGTGTATTGGGCAAAAGAAAATGGATATACACATATTGAAGGATATTATGTTAAAACTAAAGATGAACAAGCAGCAATAGTTAGACGAACATTTATGGCACCGAGTAGTTATGGACAAAACTAAACCTAATTTTAATTCACGTTTAAGAGATATGCCAACATCTACATTAGATGAATTTGCTAAGAATAATATGATGGTGTATAATCACGCAATGGACGTGGAAGATTGTAAAATGATTGTTAATAAGTTTGAACAGATAGCCAACTACAATAAATCTAGTGTAGACGCATTTAAAACTGGTCATAAAGAATTTACTGAAATTGATATAGACAAACCTGATAACCTTCTCTTTTGGAAAGAACCTAGAGATAAATTTCTTCATATGTTGAAATTGTATAAAGAAAGATATATGATGAATTTAAATATAAAAAATGAACATTTTCCACCAATAATTGATAGGGAAAACATAAGAATAAAAAAATATTTACCTAATGATAAAGATGAATTTAAAGAACACGTTGATGTACTCCGTTCTAGGGGTCTTTCAGCAAAACGTTTTTTAGTTTTTATTTTATATCTTAATGATGTTGAAGAAGGCGGTGAAACACATTTACCAAAACAGAATATAATGATTTCACCAAGAGCAACAAGATTGTTAGTGTTTCCACCTTTTTGGACTCATCCACACGCTGGATTAAAACCAATTAGTGGACCAAAATATGTTATGATGTCTTATTTACATTATGGAGATAAAGATGATAAAATGGGACCAAGCTAATGTATAAACCATTACCAGACGGATTAATAATTAAAAAATCTTCTATAGAAGGTCAAGGATTATTTACAACAAAGTTTATTGAGAAAGATATAAAGTTAGGTTTATGTCATATTGTTGTTAAAGATGAACTTATAAGAACACCTTTAGGTGGTCATATTAATCATAGTGATACTCCAAATTGTATAAAGGTGAGAGGTG
>Ga0209019_1001779_pt1 | contig 10580 bp, 10 predicted proteins | sample METZYME_3_300m_FD_187549 | JGI IMG/M metagenome (GOLD analysis project Ga0209019, IMG submission 187549) | Marine microbial communities from oxygen minimum zone in mesopelagic equatorial Pacific - METZYME_3_300m (SPAdes) (version 2) | ecosystem: Environmental > Aquatic > Marine > Oceanic... | reverse complement strand
CTGACCATTTGGAGTTCCTGTCTTGGCGAACTGTACCCAATAGTCATTCATAAGTTGCGACAATTCTTTGTCTTCTCCCGGGGCTCTTTCTGGAAGAGTACCAAAAACATAAGGGACCTCCATAAAATGGGCAGCACGTTGAGATGGATCTCTAGAGTTTCGGGCAAAAACATAAAGATAAGTGTCTTGTTGACCAGTTAGAGCTGACGCTAATGCAAGCTCACGACTCGCCCGGATAAATACACTATCACTGCTATAATCAACTTCTGTATCAAATAATTGTCCCTCATCCTCCGCGACATAGAAGTCCACCAGGTCAACTCCTAAATTACCAAGCTGCTGAACCCTTAGGCTTCGCTGATCACTGAGAGTGGCTGGGGCTCGATCGGGTCTAATATACATTAGCCCCTCACCGTCATTATAACCTGTAATGATGGGCACGTTATTGTGACTACCCTCTTCAAAAATCTCAATGGGTGCTTTGTCGTAGAGCCATCCGTCAACAATGAGTGCCACCCCATGTTCAAGATCGAGAATTTCCTGGGCTGAAAGAGAACGCATTTTTGAAAGAATATCCGGTCCTGTAACCTGTGCCAAATCTAAAGCGGCCGCTATAGCTCTCTCACCAAGAACTTCAGCACTTTCGGAAAAACCATTGGCATTTTTAAGATCAGTCACATTATCAGCGTTTATCCAAGTGCTTTCAGAAATCGCCTTGTGAAAAAGGCTCTTCGCCATCGGTGTAGCCAATAAGGAATAGATACTCGCCCCACCAGCTGATTCGCCGAAAATAGTTACGTTATTTTTATCACCACCAAATTCTTCAATGTTGTCCTGCACCCATTCGAGTGCCGCGATATGATCTAAAATGGCGTAATTTCCGGATACGCCGTTCTCCGATTCAGCTGAAAGCGCTGGGTGAGCCATGAATCCAAAACTATTCATTCGATAATTGACAGAAACCAATACCACCCCATTATTAGCGAAAGCAGCTCCATCATAGGTTCCGACAGAATTAGAGCCGAATGCCCATCCTCCTCCATGAATCCATACCATGACTGGCAATTTTTCATTATCGTCAGCTTTGGTCCATAAGTTCAAAAATAAACAGTCCTCGCTCATATAAAGCGCACCGGGCTGGATGCAGCCAGGACCATGTCTGTCCGTTACTTTAATTCCTTTCCACGGAATAGCTTGTTGAGGCGGCTTCCAACGCAAGTCTCCCACCGGGGCAGCTGCATAAGGAATCCCCAGGAAAGCCTGTACACCATCATCTACAAGAGTGCCTGTAATTTCGCCAGAGGTTAGATTTACTGGCTCTTCAATAGCCGCCACCAAGCCAGAACCCATAAAGACGAACGTGATAACTAAAACCAACGCTTTCTTTATAATTGCCATAACTCAACTCTCCAAATTTTTGTTTTTCTAACGTAATAATACGTAAATTCGCTTATTAACAGAACCTACTCATTAGCTAATAGTCATGTTTATCAACTTAGTAGGAGCGAGGAAGGCCTAACTCATGTTCTGCCACAAAATTCAGAATCATTTCCTGCGAAATAGGTGCTAGTTTCATTAAACGAGCTTCCCGCCAGTAACGTTCAACGTGATATTCCCTCGCATATCCATAACCACCATGAGTTTGGATCGCACAGTCGGCCGCATAGAAGCCGGCTTCGGCAGCCAGCCATTTGGCCATGTTTGCCTCGGTACCACAACGCAAATCGTTATCTAGTAGCCAGGCTGCTTTGCGAACCATAAGTTCAGCCGCATCCAGCCTGGTGCGAGCCTCTGCTAGAGGAAACGCTATACCTTGATTCTTGCCAATTGGCCTGTCAAACACTATACGATCATTAGCGTACTGGACAGCACGCCGCAATGCTGCTCTGCCGATCCCCACAGATTCTGCCGCAATCAGTATACGTTCGGCATTAAGACCATCGAGTAGATAACTAAACCCCTTACCTTCTTCCCCTACCCGATCTTCAACTGACACTTGAAGATCGTCATAAACCACTTCGCAGGTACGCACGGCATTACGGCCAAGTTTCGGGATCGCGGTGATGGATACTTCAGGTTTCTGCAACTCGGCAAACAGTAATGTCATACCTTCGGTTTTACGCGTCACTTCCGCCTTAGGAGTGGTACGCACCAACAGTAACACCCGTTCAGATTCCAGCGCCTTAGATGTCCATACCTTACGACCCCGAACAGTGTATTGGTCACCCTTAAGCCGAGCAAAAGTTTCGATTGCAGTAGTATCACTTCCGGCATTGGGCTCTGTGACACCGAAAGCAACATGTAATTCGCCGCGTGCTACCGGGGGCAGATATTTTTGCCGCATAGCTTCTGAACCATGCTTGACCACAGGATGCATTCCAAAAATAGACATATGCACAGGCGTGGCACCATTCATCGCTGCACCTGAGGCGGCCACTTCTTCGAGAATAATCGCTGCTTCCTGTATGCCTTTTCCTGCTCCGCTATATTTTTCCGGTATAGCGATGCCAATCCAACCTGCCGAAGCCATTTCTTCAAAGAATTCGTTTGGAAATTTTCCTTCACGATCGTGCTGCTCCCAATAATCATCGGGAAAATTTTCGCAAAGCTTGCGAATCGATTCCCGGATAAGGCGCTGCTCTTCGTCTTCTCTAAAATCCATGATTATTTCCAGTCACCCTGCCTGTTCTGAGATGAATGCAGCCATATCCAGGATTTTTTGGGCTTGCCGCAAGTGAGCCACATCCACCATCTGACCCTTGAAGGAGAAAGCCATCTTACCGGTGGCCTGTTGCTCTTCAAACGCGGCCATCAATTCCGCCGCTTCAGCTATTTCTTTTTCACTGGGAGTAAAAGCGTTGTTAACAATTTCGATCTGACCAGGATGAATAGTTACCTTGCCAGTGTAACCCATATCCGCGGCCGTTTTAGATTCCAATTTTAGGCCATCACTATTTTTGATATCCACATATACGGCATCAATGGGTTGTACATTAGCTGCTACTGCCGCCAACAAACATGTCGAACGCACATAGCTGAATACCTCTAGATAATTGCCTTGTTCATCGCGATTTGCTTTAGCGCCAAGTGCCCCAGATAAATCTTCCGCACCCCAAGTAATACCGTCCACTCTTGAATTTTTAGCCATCGTTGGCAAGTTAAAAATTGCCTCTGGTACTTCTGCGCCTATTAGAACCAACGATACTGCGCCTGATTCGATTTTTCCCCGTTCCATTCGAGTCATCGTCTCGTCGATAGCATCAACATCTTCTCTTGTGGCCACCTTCGGAAGTACAAGCCCATCTGGCAGGACCCCCATTATTGCCACAAGATCGTCTTCCCCCCAAGGAGTGTCCTTGGGATTTATCCTCACCAAGCATTCCTTTTTTCCAAAATCTGCGTTCGCAACCCAGTTACAAACATGATCCCGCGCCGCCTCTTTGTTTTCAGGAGTAACACTATCCTCGAGATCCAGAATGAGAGAATCCGCTGGCAGTGCAAGCGCTTTTTCAAACATCCGGTCATTTCCACCCGGAACGAAATGCAACGACCGACGAAGACCTTTTGCTCCTTGTGTGGGTTGTTTCATTACTCGAATTTCCTTAAGTAGAACTTTTTAGCATCATGCCTTTACGTAAGCACTCACATATGACTTCATTACGCTGATTAAGGCCAGTATGTTGAAACCAGACAATACCACGGTCTAGCTTGGTCTTAGACTCGCGCTTTTTTACAATTTTGGTTCTTGCTCGAATTGTATCTCCAATAAAAACAGGATTAGGAAATTCCGTCCTATCCATGCCTAAATTGCCTATTGTAGTGCCTAAAGTGGTATCTCCAACGGAAAGCCCAACCACTAATCCTAGCGTAAAAAAACTATTAACAATAATCTGACCATGTTGGGTGGATTTGGCAAACTCGATGTCTATATGCAGCGGTTGTGGGTTATGAGTCATCGTTGTGAACAAGAAATTGTCGGTTTCAGTAATAGTGCGGTGCGGTAAATGTTCGAATACCATATCAACTTCCAATTGCTCATAGTATTTTCCTGCCATAAAATTCGTCCCGCGCCGCGTAGCGTAATAATTTAGCGTAAAATGTTAAATCGTCATCATTTTAGTAGCAACTTGTCCGAGCATCCATTAAATTCTCAGTGGATCAACTACTTAAGCAGTATAAAATTTCCGAGATGAGTACTGGAGAAAATGAATTTGAGCAATGGATCGGTCGCACTGAAACCGCCTGTGACGACCTGACAATTGCACCTATATCAGCCATGTCGGCTATGTTAGATAAGGAAAGCCTGGCCTATGCCGAGGGTGTCCAGCTGCCACCACTGTGGCACTGGTTGTTCTTTCTCAATCCCGCCAAACAATCAAACCTTGCTAAAGATGGTCACCCGGAACGAGGGGATTTCCTTCCTCCTATTCCCTTATCACGACGCATGTGGGCTGGCAGCCGCTTTGATTTTCATCATCCTTTGTGTATTGGTGAGAATATTTCCCGTCAATCCACAATTAAAAATATTACTTTTAAGGAAGGTCGTAGCGGTAAACTGGCCTTTGTGTGTGTTCGCCACGAAATTAGCAACCTGCACGGTCTAGCTATAAGTGAAGAACACGATATCGTTTATCGTAGCCATGCTCCTGCGGATACTTCACCTCCTCTATCTAAACCCGCTCCAAAAAATTGTGATTTCTCCAAAAGCGTCAATCCTGGCCCGGTGCTTCTGTTTCGTTATTCGGCACTCACCTTCAATGGCCATCGAATTCACTACGACCGAGACTATGTCACCCAAGAAGAAGGTTATCCTGGCTTGATCGTACATGGCCCTTTATTAGCTACCCTTATGGTAGAGCTGTTTGCCGACCATTTTCCTGAAAAGCAATTAACTAAATTCGAATTCACGGCAATGGAACCAGTATTTGATCTTGACCCTTTTCAAGTTTGCGGCTTAAATCCAAATAAAAAAAATGCCGCAGAACTTTGGATAAAAAATCATACTGGTTCCTTATGCATGAAAGGTTTAGCCACTATTTCCCAGTAATAATAACAATGACCAATCAAGCACCACTTTCCGACATTACAGTTCTGTCTTTCGAACACGCCATCGCTGGACCTCTATGTACAAGACAGTTAGCGGAATTGGGTGCACGTGTGATTAAGATTGAGCGCAGGGAAGTAGGCGATTTTGCACGTCACTACGATACTCGAGTTAAGGGTCAGTCCTCCCATTTTATATGGACGAACCGGTCAAAACAGAGCCTTACTCTTGATATAAAACACCCAGAGGCAAAGAGTATCTTAATGAAAATATTAGAGCAAAGTGATGTGCTCGTACAAAATCTGGCTCCTTCCGCTATGGGAAAACTTGGCTTGACCTACGATCTTTTAAAAGACCGTTTCGATAAGCTCATCGTCTGTAACATTTCCGGTTATGGCTCGAGAGGACCCTACAAGGACAAAAAGGCCTATGATCTCTTGGTCCAAGCAGAGGCTGGATTCTTGTCAGTCACTGGGACCGAAGAACAGATGGCAAAGAGTGGTATCTCAATCGCAGACATCGCCGCTGGCATGCAGGCACAAACGGCGATCCTAGCGGCTCTGCTGCACCGAGGTAATACAGGTAAAGGCAGTAATATTGATATCTCTATGCTGGAGGCTATGGTGGAATGGATGGGATTTCCGCTTAACTATGCCTACGAAGGTGCTCCGGCTCCACCTCGCACTGGTGCTGATCACGCTAGCATTTATCCCTACGGAGCGTTTCAGAGTAGTGACAATCGCATCATAATGCTCGGTTTGCAAAATGAAAGGGAATGGGAAGTATTCTGCCAATTTGTGCTCGAACAACCAAACCTGATCTGTGATCCACGATTCAAAAACAGTACTTTGCGTTCCCAGAACCGAGAATACTTGAAGGAGCTCATTCAGAACTTGTTTTCACATCTTACTGCGGAGAAAATTTGTCAGAAACTTGATGATACCAAGATCGCTTACGCTAATGTTAACTCTGTAACCGACGTATGGAATCATCCTCAACTGGCCGCGCTTGACCGCATTATCCCCATGCAAACACCAGCAGGTATCGTATCCAGCTTCAAGCCACCAGGAAACAATAACGCCTTCGAACCGTCTTTGTCCCCAGTACCTGCGTTAGGAGAACACACAAAACAGATATTGGAGGAACTTAATTATAGCGCCGCAGAAATTGAAAAATTTTATGTAGACAAAGTGGTGTGAAGTGCCAGCTACCTCCAGCAAAGCAGGGCTATCGCGTCACAGAAAACACTCGCATAAGCAAAAACACCAGGACAGAAGATTAAATAAAATTTGCTATGCCTAGGTAAACTTGTTCCATGGAATGAGAGTTATAATTCTTTTTTAATAAGGAAATATTATAAATGGCCAATTACATACCACCCGAGATCTGGGCATGGGACAAAGAAAGTGGCGGGGAATTTGCTGATATTAATCGACCTGTTGCGGGCAAGACACATGAGAAAATTTTGCCCGTTGGTGAGCATCCTTTACAACTCTATTCGCTGGCAACACCTAACGGTGTAAAAGCTACCATAATGCTGGAAGAGTTGCTGGCATTGGGGAACAAAGGTGCTGAATACGATGCTCACCTCATCAAAATCAGTGGGGAACAATTTAGCAGTGGCTTTGTCTCACTTAATCCCAACTCTAAAATTCCAGTATTACTCGATAACAGCACAAATCCTTCCACGCGGATCTTTGAATCTGGAGCTATCCTTATTTATCTCGCTGAGAAATTTGGAGTTCTGTATCCCACAGAATTATCAGCCAGGGCTGAATGCCTTTCCTGGCTAATGTGGCAAATGGGCTCCACTCCGTACTTAGGCGGCGGATTTGGACACTTCTACGCTTATGCCCCAGAGAAATTTGAGTACCCGATTAACCGTTATACGATGGAAGTCAAGCGCCAGCTCGATGTGCTCGATAAACATTTAGCCCAACAACATTATTTGTGTGGCAAAGAGTACAACATTGCTGACATTGCAACTTTTCCTTGGTATGGAGGTTTAGTCCTTCACAATATTTATGATGCGGCCAAATTCCTTGATACAGCTTCCTACAAGAACGTTGGGCGATGGGCGCAAGAAATAGAAGAGCGTCCCGCGGTCCAGCGCGGCCGAAGAGTTAACCGCATCTGGGGGCCCGAGGAAACCCGGTTACCTGAGCGACATGATTCAAGCGATTTCGAATCCTAAAACTTAAAGGACCTAAATTATTCTCTTCTAATCGTAAAAATTTGGCGCTAAATCCAAACTGTTTGCCAGCTCAAGATTGTGTTCTATCCAGAAAGTTGCACTGCTCGATTCAATTAAACCTTCAATTTTATCCATAGACCTAAACGTCTCATCTCTATCCGTGTTAAAGGTAGGCATCCTTCTTAATTCTCTGCTTGCCTCAAGATGATACAAATCTCCTGAAAGCACTAATGGACCGAATTCGTTCAACTCGAGGTATAAAACTTGGTGACCAGGAGTATGCCCTGGCGCAGAAAAAATACGAACCTCTCCATCACCAAACACATCGTGATCTCCATTTAAAGTGATTCGTGTGGAATTGATTATATCTGCATACAATTCTGGACGGTAAGCTGCTATCTCCTCAGGTGTTTCAAAGGCCGCTTCGGCTTCATTGGCCTGAATAATTAAGGTTGCATCTCTAAAAATGTTCGCAGCTCCAACATGGTCATAGTGCATATGAGAATAAGCGACAAAATCAATTTCCGTGGGCTCAATATCCATAGAGGCTAATTGGTCGATTAAAGAAACTTCGTACCGAGTGCTTCCACCTACTTCGCCTACATCAGACAAGGGTAATCCCGCATCCCAAATCATAAGGTGATCATCGTGCTTAATGAGATAACAGGGAACAAATAATTCTCTAACTTCAGTTTCTCCTTCAGTAACACCAAATATACTTACATCAGGCAAGGATATTCGGCCGCAATCGAAAATATATAATTGAAGCTCCGCTTGGGATAAGTTAGCGAACAAGAGAAAAAATAGAGTCAAATAGAATTTCATACAATTTTACCCCTGCATACAGGCTATTAGTTAATTATCGTTGGTCTTCGGAATTCTAGGAAAAAAGTTACGGAAAAACAATTATCAAGAAGGACCCTCGAGATTTATTTTTCTAAGAACTTGAACTCATCTATTGTTTAAAAAAGATAGTCTTTTCATATTCTTGTTGTTTTTATTAAAGTTTCCAAAAAAATACCCGCAGTTTTTAAACAGCGGGCATTTTGGGTTCATGAAAAATTTAATCTAATTGTTTCTAGAATGAATCAAGTACTGCGCCCACATTGAACCGCCACTGCAAGTCATTGCATTTGCTGGTGGGGTGCTTTGCTGAATGGCATCCATTCCTGTACCAAAATCAGCTGCATTCGGAAACCCAACTCGGATTTCTACTTGCGAATTATTTTGAATTGTTGGTCCACCGAAGGCTCTACGAGTTACCGAAGCACGAGCATTTGAACCAAAAGCCTGTTCTGCTCCACTAGCCCTATTCAACGCATCGGCAAACGTGTCGCCATTAAGCTCACACACAAATGAGGCCGCTAATGAAAACGCTGGAGGGCCACCTTCACTCTGGCTAGCAAATTGCATATTGGATATCCGTACGCGATCACCACATGTCGCCACATCCGACAAACCAAGCCCGGTTCTACCACCTGACCGGTTTAGGAAGACACCGCGCTTCTCTACCATGTCGGCATAACTGGGATAGTAGGAGGCAAAAACGAAATCCCAATTATTTTGGAATTCTCCAGCTACAGCTACTGCTGATCTGAAAATGACTACTGCTGGTGCGGCGTCCTCAGACCATTCAAAGTTTCGGGCTACCTCTACAACATCCCTCATAGAATAGCCATCATTAATGCTACACGCGAAACCCCGTTCGACGATATTGTTTGTTTGCGCGAAGAGAGGTGAAATACTAAAAGCTAAAAAAGCAAAAGTAATTAATTTAAATTTCATAACTAAAATCCTTGATTTGTACCCTTATCAATTAACGGCAGCTTGATATATCCGGTTGGTTGCCCACATTGATGGCCTATCACATGAAAAAACGGGTGAGCTATTGCCTTGAATTGGCCTAAAACCATTTCTCTGCATGTCCATCCGCTCAGTTAACTCTTGTCTAGTTGATCCGACTTGAGCCAAAACGAAGTCGAAATTCGAGTTCAGTTCTCCTCCTACTCCTGGCAACCACATTTGTAATAAAGTGTTATTCCCTGCGGCTGCTACATTTTCTGCTGCAGTGCGAAGCCTATTATAAGCGCCTCTGACAGATGCCCCCTCATTCAGAGAACAAAATCGTGTCAGCATCGCTGTCTGAGCTTCTAATCCATCGCCTTGGTTAGCAGGGATATTTCTAACAACCATAGGGCTGCTACAAGAAATAGGAAGCCTGCCATAGGAATCGTTACCACTAGCAACACGGCGATCTACCATTTCGGTATAACTTGAATAGTACCCGGCTATTTGGAAATCCCAATTTTCTTGATATTGAGATGACGTGTAAATTGGTTGTCTGAAAAAAATCATGTTCGGAGCGTTTTCATCGAAGTTCAATTCTCTGGCTCTTTCCACGACATCATTAAAACTGAATCTATCACCAGTGATTGTGCAATTTACCATTCGAACTACGGCGCCAGGGGGAATCTCAAGATCTTGCGCCTGACCCGGTATTACATGAAAACTAAACAGTACTAGCAGAGTAGTTAAAAACCCCTTGTTTTTCATTTTTATATCCTCTTTTTATTGTTTGCTGTGATTTTTCTATCGTGACTTAGTAACGATATTTCAATATCTTATAACAACCTCGCAGCAAATTAAGGTTTTTAAACTGAAAATAGAGTCCGCTCATCCAAAATATCGAGCATTCGCTCAGCGATTATGACCTATACACATAAAGTTAGAGCGAATTCAAAAAAGGAGAACAAAATGCTATTTAGCCTCGGAGAACACAAAATTGATTTAGTCGATGAAGACTATTTTGTTGCTGCGAATGCCACTGTTATAGGGAAGGTGCGACTGGAGAAAAATTCTAGTGTTTGGTTTAACGCAGTCCTCAGGGGGGATATTGAATTAATAACGGTAGGAGAGAATTCTAATATCCAGGATGGCGCGGTTCTACACACTGACCCCGGTTGCCCCCTCTCAATTGGCAAAAATGTAACCGTAGGGCATCAAGCAATGCTTCACGGTTGCTCGATTGGCGACAACTCGCTGATTGGTATCAATGCTGTGATACTTAACGGCGCTAAAATTGGTAAGAACTGTTTAATAGGTGCTAACAGCTTGGTAACCGAAGGAAAAGAAATTCCTGAAGGTTCCCTAGTAATGGGCACACCAGCAAAGGTAATCAAAATCCTGACCCCCGAACAACAAGCCGAACTAATCAAAAGCGCAGAATCATATGTCGAGCGATCTAAACAATTCAAACAAGAATTGAAAGCAGATACTCGTTAACTTATCCATTTCAGTCATCTTTTATAATAGTTACAATCGGTTAGCTGCCTTCGCTCACCT
>Ga0209019_1001778_pt1 | contig 10586 bp, 7 predicted proteins | sample METZYME_3_300m_FD_187549 | JGI IMG/M metagenome (GOLD analysis project Ga0209019, IMG submission 187549) | Marine microbial communities from oxygen minimum zone in mesopelagic equatorial Pacific - METZYME_3_300m (SPAdes) (version 2) | ecosystem: Environmental > Aquatic > Marine > Oceanic | place... | reverse complement strand
GCGGCGATCACCTTTGCCAGATCACCCGAATAACGAATGCCACCATCCGAAATGACACAGACATCTGTATCTTTAACCGCCTCAACAACGTTCGCTACAGCGCTAATCTGAGGGACTCCGACGCCAGTAACAATCCGCGTTGTACAAATCGATCCAGGACCAATTCCCACCTTAACAGCATCAGCACCAGCAGCAACAAGATCCTTCGCTGCATCGGCTGTAGCGATATTGCCCCCAATGACCTGGATGGAGGGATGACGGGATTTGATGGACTTCACCTGGTCTATCACACCTTGGGAATGCCCATGAGCCGTATCGACAACGATGACATCAACACCGGCTTGCACAAGGGCATCAGCCCTCTCATTCGTGTCCGCGCCTGTACCGACAGCAGCAGCTGAACGAAGTCGGCCTAGTTCATCTTTGCAAGCATTAGGAAATTCTTCGGACTTGCGAATATCTTTTAAGGTAATAAGTCCTTTCAGTTCCATGTCGCCATTAACCACTAGAATTTTTTCGATACGGTGACGATGGAGCAGTTCCTTTACTTCATCTAGCTCAAAATTTTCACCAACAGTAACTAGCCTCTCCTTAGGGGTCATGATCGTATCAACTGTGGCATCAAGGTTCGCCTCGAATCGAACATCGCGGCTGGTAACAATACCTACTAATCCATTGCTATCAACAACCGGCATACCAGAGATATCGTTTTCCTTCATCAGCGCAATCAGGTCACGGATGGTGGCGGTAACTGGAATGGTAAAAGGATCTTTGACTACACCACTTTCGTATTTTTTGACAAAACGTACTTCTCGTTCTTGCTTTTCTACGCTCATGTTTTTATGGATCACACCCAGCCCACCTTCCTGCGCCATAGCAATAGCAAGGCGTGCTTCGGTAACGGTATCCATGGCGGATGACACCAGCGGAATATTCAACGCAATAGATCGCGTTAAACTGGATTCAAGGCTTACTGATTTTGGAAGAACGGTGGAGTGCGCAGGCAGGAGCAGAACATCATCAAATGTTAAGGCCTCTTCAGCGATTCGTAACATAAGATTACCACTATCCGCAAAAACGGCATTATACAGATGAGGTTCGGAATTGTATAGACAGGGTTAAGCACGATCTAGAATCTATGTTTTACAGTAATGACTGATCTCTGATGAAGCGGGAAAACTGAGAAAAATAAAACATATAGTTCGAAAAAATGCCTAACATAATCTATTTAGTTGCTGAGACTAATGTATACAACTCTTGCATCCCGTCGGCACAAAATACAAACTAGTATGTAATAGAAACAGAAGATAAGCTCAATGACTAATTCATCTCTATCAGAGTCACGGCTCAAGACGCTGCTCCGCGAGCCTACACTGCATTTTCTCGCTATCGCAATCGTGATCTTTGCCCTATACACGTTCTCTCAAAATCGTGGCGGAAAAATTCTGGAAATCGATCAACGTGAAATCGATGCACGAATATTCATGCAGGAGATGAATAGGGGTGAGCCTCTTACGGAAACACAACGCGAGGTAATCGCATCCCTCTATGTTGAAGAACAAATACTGGTTCAAGAAGCCATCACCTTGGGCCTGGACAATGATGTTCGCATCCACGATATGCTGGCCCAAAAAATGCGGCACGTACTTAGCGGTGGGATTATCCAACCATCAGAAGCAGAACTGCGCGCCTATTATGAAGCCAATGTGTCGCGGTACGAGACCCTGCCCAACATCTCAGTAAATGAACTGGTTTTCACCTCACAGGATACACTTCCTGATGAGATGATTAGCCTTTTAAATGCAAGTGCTGAACCTGAACAACTTCTCGAGCTGGAACAAGGGAATGCATCGCCACTTCCCAACGTTAATCACATTGATTTGTCCAACATCTTCGAACCAGAGTTCGCTGACACTGTTTTTGCTGCCACAATCGGACAATGGAGTGGTCCTTTTCTTAGTAATCGCGGCCAACATTGGCTCCGTATTACCGGGCGGGTCGAAGCTCGGCTACCCCTCTTGAATGAAATCTCGGATCGGGTACGGCTTGACTGGATTGCCGAAGAGGAAGAGTCCCGCTTGCAATTGGAAGTTGATCAATTATGGGATCAGTACACAGTTGTAATTAAGGAAACAGGTCAGGAATAAATAAGCCTCTGCCGTGAAAATTCGAACGCCGACACACTTTTTACTATTGGCTGCCTGTTTGTTTGCTACCCAGGTCTACCCCCACGATATTGACGTAACTGGAGTGGCACGAGTATTTCTTGATGAGCTGCCAGACAATGAGTACAACCTCTCCATCGTGGACCAACAGGTCCCACCTCTATTTAACGTGGAACGCATTCTCCCGGAGCGGTGTATCGGACTTTCTCCTGGGAGATTCAGCTACCGTTTTCAATGTACGCCTTCACTTAATGTCGACGATACGCTCAGCTTTCCCTGGTCATTCCAGGGAGTCGTCGTAGTAGCAAGATGGAGTGACGGCAGCGATGTGTCAGGCTATTTTCCAGGTGATGGTAATTTCGTCGATGTACCTCTTCCTCAACTAAAAGCAGGTGCTGCATCGCTCGGTAGCCTTGCCTTACGTTACCTTATACTCGGTGCGGAACACATTTTATTTGGAATTGACCACCTGTTATTCGTGCTGGGACTGCTGTTACTGCTACAAGGATTTTGGAAACTATTCCAAACTATTACTGCCTTCACGGTAGCCCATAGTATTACTTTAGCCTTCGCGGTGCTGGGAATATTCCCGGTACCTAATGCTCCCATAGAAGTACTTATCGCTTTATCTATTGTATTCCTAGCTCGAGAGATCATCATGGGACAACGAGGTGAGTCGACGCTGGCACATACTAAACCATGGATAGTAGCACTTGTTTTCGGCCTTTTTCATGGGTTTGGTTTTGCTGGAGCACTGGGCGAGCTTGGATTGAGCGACGGCGATATACCGTTAGCGCTATTGTTTTTTAACCTTGGCGTAGAAGGTGGCCAGATAGCATTTATCTGCGTTTTACTCGCAATAAACTATGTCTTTAACCGTTTCCTGTCTCATCTGTTTCTAAGTATTCAAAGAGGCCTTGCATATGGGCTCGGGGCTATCGCTACCTATTGGTTCATTGAAAGATTGCCAGCTTTGCTTGTGATCTAATTCCCAGAAATTCGATGACTAAATCTTTATCCAAATACGATGTAGCGATTATTGGAGCTGGTTTCGCTGGCTTGTACGCGCTTTATAAACTCCGCAGCCTTGGTTTTTCGGTACGTGTTTTCGAGGCGGGAAGCAATGTTGGGGGTACCTGGTATTGGAATCGCTTTCCTGGTGCGCGCTGTGATGTGAACAGCTTGGAATATTCTTACCAGTTTTCTAACGAGCTCCAACAGGAATGGAATTGGAGTGAGAAATATTCCCCGCAATCGGAAATTCTTGAATATGCCAACCACGTTGCAGACCGTTTCGATCTGCGCAAGCATATCCAGTTTGATACATCTATTGTCTCCCTCCTGTTTGATGAAAAGAGTGATACCTGGCTAGGGGAATCTGAGAAAGGAGAGCGCTTCGAGGCTAATTACTGTGTTATGGCTACTGGCTGCCTGTCAAAAGAAAATATACCAAAATTCGATGGAATCCAAAACTTCACCGGGACTTTGCTTCACACCGGTAAATGGCCTCACAGACCGATAGATTTCTCCAGCAAACATGTAGGAATAATCGGCACCGGTTCTTCAGCTGTCCAAGCAATTCCCATCATTGCAGAGCAGGCGGAGACACTCACAGTGTTTCAACGCACGGCAACTTTTTCGATACCAGCTCGTAATGCACCGATGGACAAGAATCACGAGAAACACATCAAGAATCGCTATGCGCAGTTTAGAGCCGAAAATTCCCGACGCTACACCGCTCTTAACAACCGTCCAAATCATATGTCAGCGTTAGACCTCGATGAGGAAGCACGAATTGCCATTTACGAAGATCGATGGCAGCTGGGAGGTTTACCTTTTCAGGCAAGCTTTAATGACCTTGGCATGAATCTCGACGCAAACAAGACAGCAGTAGATTTCGTAAACGGTAAAATTCATGAAATCGTAAATGATCCTGAAGTTGCTGAAATTTTGTCCCCGCACACTGTATTAGGGTGTAAACGTTTATGTGTTGATTCCGGTTACTACGAAACCTATAACCGGGAAAACGTGACTCTCGTGAATGTTAGCGAGGCCCCCATAAAAAAAATCACATCCAATGGTCTTCAAACCATACGAGGTGAATACCAGTTCGATACCCTTATACTTGCAACCGGATTCGACGCCATGACTGGCGCTTTGCTCGCTATAGATATCCGCGGCAGGGATAATTTTTCCTTACAGGAAAAATGGAAGGAGGGTCCTGCCAACTACCTGGGGCTGGCTATTACAGGATTTCCCAATCTGTTCACAATTACCGGGCCCGGTAGCCCATCGGTTTTGGCCAACATGATAGTTGGTATCGAACAACACGTGGACTGGATAGCTGACTGTCTTACCTATCTACACACCAATAAACTGCGAACTGTCGAAGCCAGTGCCACCGCGGAACAGGGCTGGGTCAATCTTGTGAACGATATTGCTAACGAAACACTGTACCCAACCGGCTGTAATTCCTGGTACACAGGCGCCAACATTCCAGGCAAACCAAGAATTTTCATGCCGTACCTAGGCTATCCTTCCTACGTCGAGAAATGTAACGATGTTGCAGAAAATGGTTATCGTGGATTTGTGCTCAAGTAGCAAGAGTCGGCTATTGATTTTGATATTGTTGATGACAACTTTCACAAGGGGGATATAGGGCCTCATTACCGGCATTAAAAAGAGCCTCTTCATCCTTTTTTTCTACGGCCATTAATACCTGCCTGGCTGCCTTAATCATTTGATTATTATAGCTTTGCCAGTCAGGCTCGACAGCAGTTACTTCTTCACCTTCTCCGGCACCACCTCTTACCAACAGGTTACCGGCAGCAATAACGGCCAACGCAGCATTAGAGACTTCCTGCCATTCTCCGTCGGTTTCCAAATCATAGGCACCCCAAATAATAGCTGTCATCGGTGTAATAATGGCATTCATGATTTCTTTGATTGTTAAGAGGGACAGACTGGCATCTCTATCCTGTGACCGAGAAGGTTGAGCCAACAAAATAAATGCTAGAATTATGAATATATTGACTTTTTTAACCATTTTTTACTAAATCCTTTGTTTTGGGCTCACTCCGTTTTTACAGAATAAATTTCTGGTGAGATAATACAACACTGAGGGTTGTAAGAATAAGTAAACACAGGGAACGATGCCGTAATCCTCTTTCGTAAATTACACCAAGTGGAATAATTCAGTTAAACATTTGATTGTAAATCTGTTTTAATTCTGCCTTTCACAAACAAGGAAAATCAGAAGCCATCGAAATAGAATTAAGGCTCTAACGGTTTTCCCTATTACCCCAATCTATCTCGGATAATTTGACATGCAAAAATATTTCTCCCTTATTATTATCTTTTTTTCATCTCTAGTGCTGTTTGGAAATTCTGTAAATGCCGATCTCTGGGATGAGGTTGAGCATGGCTATGCTGACAATAACGGCACCAAAATACATTATGCCACCACTGGCGAAGGGCCTTTAGTCGTTATGATCCATGGCTTTCCGGATTTCTGGTATAGCTGGCGCCATCAAATGGAAGGACTAAAAGATAATTACAGAGTCGTAGCAATTGATCAACGGGGTTACAACCTTAGCGATAAGCCAGAAGGTAATGAAAATTATAACATGCAGTATTTGGTGTCAGATGTTGCTGCTGTCATCCGCCATCTAGGTGAAGAGAAAGCAACAATTGTTGGTCATGATTGGGGTGGAATTGTCTCATGGCAGTTCGCCTTCAACCTTCCCGATATGGTAGACAGGCTGATAATTCTGAACCTGCCCCACCCAAATGGCATGGCCCGGGAGCTAGCTACCAACCTGGAACAACAACAGAATAGTGGCTATGCCCGCACGTTTATTGAAGGATCTCCTTCTGATCCTGACATCCTATTCGGTGGCCCAATGACAGCGGAAAGCTTGTCGTTCTGGGTAGCCGACCCGGTTGCCCGGGAGCGCTACGCCGAGGCTTTCGCTCAGTCTAGCTTCGATGGGATGCTAGCTTACTATAAACAAAATTATCCCCGTACAGATTCGAACACTCCTGCCCCGCCACCAACGCCTCAGTTGAACGTTCCATTACTGGTATTTCATGGTCTACGGGACACCGCCCTGCATTCCGACGGATTGAATAATACCTGGGACTGGAATGACGCAGATACCACTATCGTGGCCGTGCCAACCGCTAACCACTTTGTACAACAAGATGCTGCCGAGTTAGTGACGACTACCATAAAATGGTGGTTACAGGCTCGCGAATAGTGCTGTGGCGATATCTCAAAAAGGGGAGAGTTACTAACCCTTTCTTATTGAGACTTTCCCCAACCACCTTTGATCGCATAGAATCGTTAGACTTCCGTTTATACGGAATTTTAACTACACAAAACAGGGGGCTCCTGGTATGACTTCGGTAATCTACCCCATCACTAACCTGAAGCAAGTGGAAGAACTGAATATAGTTCGCGGTGAAGGTATTTATGTCTTCGACAAAAAAGGTAAGAAGTACCTAGAAGGTCTCGCTGGCTTGTGGTGCGCCTCACTAGGGTATGGAAATGAAGAACTGATCGAGGCTTTAGCCGGGCAATTACGAACTCTTTCCTACTCCCATATGTTCGGAGGCCGTACTCATCAGGTAGTCATGGATTTGGCAGAAAAGCTCACCAACATGGTACCTATCGAAAATGGTAAGGTTTTCTTCGCCAACTCCGGTAGTGAAGCGAATGATTCACACATGAAAATGCTCCGTTACTATTTCAATGTAACGGGTGAGCCGCAAAAGAAAAAAATTATAACCCTGGAACCTTCTTACCATGGAGTGACGCTGGCAGCAGCAGCACTTACCGCATTGCCAGTCATGCATACGCATTTCAGTGTGCCTGTCGATGAACTGGGTATCATCCGCACCCAATCACCACACTATTACCGCAACAAATTGGAGGGAGAGTCTGAAAGTCAATTCTGTGCCCGCCTGATTGAAAACCTCGAAACCATGATCCTTGCGGAAGGGCCAGAGACAATCGCCGCTTACATCGCAGAACCGGTTGGGGGAGCCAGTGGTGTTATCGTGCCGCCTGACAGTTACTTTCCAGAAGTAGAAAACCTGCTTACGAAATATGACATCTTATTCTGGAGTGACGAGGTAATATGTGGTTTTGGTCGCACAGGCAATGATTTTGGGTGCAACACCATGGGATTCCATCCCCAACTGATGACACTAGCAAAGCAATTATCCTCTGCCTATATACCCATAAGTGCTTCCATTATTCCTGAATTCATGTACCAAGCGATGGTAGAACCCAGTTCCGAAGTTGGTATATTCGGTCATGGCTATACCTATAGTGGGCACCCTGCTGCCTGCGCAGTAGCCCTGAAAACCCTGGAGATCTACGAACGGGAAAACCTTTTCCGACACGCTGCCAAAATGGGTGAATGTATGCAGGCTAAATTAAAGGAAGTTGCAGATCATCCCCTCGTTGGAGAAGTACGAGGCAAGGGGCTAATAGGCGCTATTGAACTGGTTGCGAACAAGAAAACCGGGGAGAGTTTTAAGGATGGTAGCGTGGGAGCTTATGCCAAGCAGGCGAGCCAGGAGCACGGGCTGTTAATCCGCGCGGTTGCCGGAAACTCGCTTGCCTTCTGCCCTCCACTCATTATCGAGGAAGACCAAATCAACGAGATGATCGATAAGTTTAAACTGGCCCTGGAAGATACTATGGTCCATGTTCACGCCTCCGGGCTTTTACAAAACTAATAACGAACACGAGAGTAAAACAATGAAAGATATAGTGAGAAATGGCATTTTACTTATACTGTTTGCAGCATTGCTTAGTTGCGGGCAATCCGAACCAGATCAAACGAATGCTCCGGTCGCTACCCAGGTTGATCTAATCCTGACCAATGCCAAGATCATTACCGTCGACGATAATTTCTCTATCCAAAATACTGTTGCGGTCGATGAAGGCCTCATCGTTGCAACTGGAGGACAGTCTTTGCTCGACAAATACCAGTCAGAGCTAACTGTCGATCTCGAAGGCAAAACTTTGATGCCGGGTTTTATTGATTCCCACACCCATATTCGGGGTCGACCTCAACGATATATTGAATTGGGTGATGTTGGTTCGATTGCAGAAATACAGAACCTGATACGGGCTAAGGCCGAAGAACTCGGTGACGGAGAATGGATAACTGGCTATGGTTGGTCAGAGGATGAATTAATCGAAGACCGAAGACCAATGAGGCAAGACCTAGATGAAGCTGCGCCTGACAATCCCGTAACTCTTACCCGGGCTGGAGGACACAGTGCGGTGGTAAACACACTAGCGTTAACATTGGCAGACATTACAAATACTACTCCCGATCCTGAAGGTGGCGTTATAGAGCGGGATCAGAATGGAACAGCTACAGGCATTATACGGGAACGTCAAAACATTGTAGGCCGACTTGTTCCCGACTCGACTTATGACGAACTCATAGCCAGCCTCGAAGTCAATTTGCATGCGTTACTCAGCAAGGGTATTACCAGTATTACCGATGCCTCGAAAGCACCTAGGGAGTACGCTATGTGGGAGCAACTTTATGTGACTGCCACCTTGCCTCTGCCGAGATCTGCCATCCAGTTTCAGTGGTTTGATACCGAAGCTATTGCCGAAGTCAAGTCACGGGTGGCAAGTGGTACTGATTTCCTCAAGATAGGCCCCATCAAGGTATTTGCCGATGGCGGCTTCACAGGCCCTGCCGCCTATACCCTGGAGCCCTATGTCAATCAAGGTGATTACCGAGGCTACCTCAATATGCCAGAGAATGATCTGATTGACCATTTGAACGAAATTCATGACTCGGGCTGGCAAATGGGCATCCATGCAATTGGTGATGCGGCCATAGTGTTAGTGGTAAATACACTTGCCGATGCATTGGAGCGCAATCCTCGCGAAGATCATCGTCACTATCTAAATCATTTTTCCATGCGTCCACCTGATCTGACGATGGAGTTAATGGCAGAGCACGATATCCACATCACCCAGCAACCCAATTTTACTTATACACTTGAGGGTCGTTACGCGGCAAACCTAGATGGCTGGCGATTGGATCATAACAACCCCCTGCGCTCACCAATGGATCATGGCATAACGGTAGCAATTTCCAGTGATATATTACCTATTGGGCCGATGGTTGGTTTATATGCTGCCGTTACTCGAAAAGGCATGAGTGGACAGGTTTATGGCCCCGATGAAACTATTACTATTGAAGAAGCAATTCGTGCTTATACTTTAACTGGCGCTTATCTCAACTTCGAGGAAGAAGTGAAAGGTTCTCTGGAGCCTGGAAAGTTCGCCGATATGATTGTGTTATCGAATGATATACTTACTATCGATCCTGAGCGTATTATGGATATCGAGGTGGAACAAACCTATGTGAATGGCAAGCTGGTCTATGAAAAGTAGTAAACATAGCTAACAAGAAGCGTAATCTCAGCGCATCCTATCATTACATTGACTTGTGCCTAATCAGATAACGCGAAAACCCATATTGTGCCCCCTTGTGGGACCCTATGAGATTCACCTCTTACCAGATTCAATAAGTTCTGTTCACGTTCAGCATCCACGCCCCAGCCAGCCTGAACAGCTATGTACTGCTTCCCATCCAAGGTGTAGCTAACTGGCACTCCATTGACCCCTGAATTAACCCTCTGTTCCCACAAAACGTCACCAGTATTAGCGTTGAAAGCTCGAAAGTAGCGATCATTGGTACCACCCATGAACACTAGGTCTCCAGCTGTAGCTAGAACCGGGCCCCAGTTCTGATCAGGAAATGTTGCAGTCCAAACACGTTCGCCGGTATCTACATTCCAGGCCTGTAATTCCCCTATATGATTCGTACCGGGCCTGATCATAAACCCCCCATTCTCGGATGGCCCACGACCAACGAATTGTCTGCCGGGCCGATACTCGATTTCTTCTCCAATCATAATGGAGCAGACATTGTCGTTGGCAGGAATATATAACAGTCGTCTTTTGGGGCTGAATGCTGCTGGCGGCCAGTCCTTACCACCCCAAAGAGAAGGACAGAAAGTTGCTTCGTACCCGGTGCCCGGTTTCTTGGTCATATCGTATTCAGGTCTACCGGTAACCGGGTCAAGACTCGTGAAAACGTCCTGATACACATAGGGGTTGGCATCTACAAAGCCAATACTGTCGGCATTTCGCTCAAGAAACCACAAGTAGCCGTTACGACCAGGATGAATCATTCCATTGACCGGTTGCCCGTTTCGTTGGAAGTCAATCAATAGAGGAGCTGAGACCTCGTCCCAGTCCCAAGAGTCATTCCAGTGGTACTGGTGATGCGCCTTTAACTCACCAGTGGAGACATCGAGAGCGACAACGGAAGTTGCATAAAGATTATCCCCTGGCCTCGTATCACCCATCCA
>Ga0209019_1001766_pt1 | contig 10606 bp, 11 predicted proteins | sample METZYME_3_300m_FD_187549 | JGI IMG/M metagenome (GOLD analysis project Ga0209019, IMG submission 187549) | Marine microbial communities from oxygen minimum zone in mesopelagic equatorial Pacific - METZYME_3_300m (SPAdes) (version 2) | ecosystem: Environmental > Aquatic > Marine > Oceanic... | reverse complement strand
ATCCATTCGAATTGAGTTTTTCACCAAGACCGTTAAGCTTACCACTTTGTCTTAATGTGACTAATATTCACAGTTAATTTTATACCAACTTCCCTAACCTGTCAAATTATGGAAAACATAATTAGAATGGAGAAGGTAAAACGTCCTTGGGTCGTGGCACACAGGGGTTATCGGGGGCTATATCCCGAGAACACACTGGCGGCTTTTGAGGCAGCAATTGCTGTCGGTGCAGATATGGTTGAACTGGATGTTTGTATGACACGTGATCGTGTTCCGGTAGTAATCCATGATAAAACGTTGTATAGAACTACGGACGGCAAAGGGTTGGTGTCGGAACACTCACTATCTGAATTAAAAGAACTGGATGCGGGGAGCTGGTTCAGTTCAGAATTTAAAGGAGAAGCAGTTCCTACTCTTGAAGAACTGCTGCAGTTAGTCAGAGGCAAAATTTCAGTTAATATTGAGATCAAACAGGATAGTTTTGAATCCCCAGCTCCTCCTGACGCAATTGAGTTTCAGATCTGTGAACTGGTTGAACGGCTGGAGATGGTGGATTCGGTGCTGATTTCAAGTTTTGAGCACTTCATATTTTCCAGAATCCAGCGGTGGTATCGGGACCACGGTAAATCAACTGCGCTCAGGATAGCCCCACTACAGGAAGTGCCTCTTTCGGAAGAATTAGCCTTGGGGCTCTGTCAGCGTCAAAGTGCATATTCATACAATCCTAATGAAAATCATGTTACTCCGTCTCTGATTGAGATTATGAAAGCAGGCGGTTTTCGAATTTTTCCTTATACGATCAATGATGAAAAGCGGATGGAGCAGTTGATTAAGTGGGGGGCTACCGGAATTATTAGTGATGAGCCTGAATTATTGTGGAAAGTTATTCGCAAGCTGAAAGGTGATGAATGAAAAATCACCACCCTGTTGCAGTTAAGGCATGTAAAATGTTTCATAGTAACGGTCGAACTGAAGCAAAATGCTTTGACGGATTTACTTAGTTAGTCTGGGTATATTTGATCAAACTTGTCAGCTTTTCATTAGCTTTGCCGCTGCCTACAGTTTTTGCTGCTAACTTGACACCATCCTGCAAATCATCAACCAGTCCTGCTACAACTAATGCTCCTGCCGCATTTGCCAGAGCAATATCACGGGCAGTACCTTTCTCAGCACCAGAAAAAATACGCTCAATTATCTTCGCGCTTTCTTCCGGACTGTTAATTCGGATCTCATCCAGATTCCCTTTTTTTAATCCCAATTCTTTCGGAGTAACCTCGTATTCACGAATCTTTCCGTCACGAAGTTCGGTCACATGAGTAGAAGTTGAAACAGTCAGCTCGCAAAGCCCGTCAAGACCGTGAACCACTAATACACGATTGCTGCCAAGACGTTTGAGTACTTGGGCTAGTTTCAAAGTTAGTTCCTTATTATGTACGCCGATGAGTTGGCTTTTGGCTCCAGCAGGATTGGTCAGGGGGCCGAGTAAATTGAAGACAGTTGGTATACCCAAATCTTTGCGTATCGGCCCGGCAAAGCGCATGGCAGGATGATGATTGATTGCATAGCAAAAACAAATATTCAAATCCTTCAGGCAGCTTTCAACTTCATTTAATTCCAGAGAAATGTTCACTCCCAAAGCTTCCAGTGCTTCAGCGCTGCCACTTTTACGGGTGTTGCTACGGTTGCCGTGTTTAGCTACAACTGCTCCGGCCGCGGCCGCAATGATTGCGGCACATGTTGAAATATTAAAAGTACTGATTCCATTTCCTCCGGTACTGCAGGTGTCAATCGCATTTATTGGCGCTGCAATTATGGATGCACGTTCCCGCATAGCTAAAGCTGCACCTGCCATTTCCTCGACGCTCACGCCCTTTGCCTGTAACAAAGCCAACAAAGCTGCAGCCTGCACCGAAACAGCATCTTCACTCATAATCCAAAGAATCATTTCTCGTGCTTCCTCAAAGCTAAGTTCTGTCGACGCCAGTAATTTTTGCAGTAATTCTTTCATCTGTTTATTTTAATAATGATTTTGAAGCACCTCTTCAGCCCAGTTCAGGGCTTCAATCGCAAACAGTAACTGATGTTCTTTACGCGTCAGAAAAGGATTAAACTCCAGACACTTGTACCTCACTTCTGATGATAATGCCAGTCCAAGATGACATTGTCCATTTTTCTTACTTCGCCTTTTTTGTGAGAGCGGCCCTGCCATGCCTGTTTCTGCCAGTGCCCAATCAGCTCCAGACTGTTCAAGCATTGCTTGGGCAAGATCTTGGGTTCGTGTCTGGGATAGGCTTGAATCTTCAGACAACTTTCGTCCCAGAAATTGTTTTTGAGCTTCCTGACTATATAGAATACGCCCATCCAGAAAATGCTGTGAAGCTCCAGAATGGCTGGTGAAGGCCTCCACAATTTGTCCACCTGTGCTGGTTTCCACGACGGCAAAGCGGTGCGGTTGTTTTTTTAATGCTAGTTGATCAAGTAATTTCTGCAGCTTTTTTGCGGCTTCTTCCAACAGCACCATCAATTCGTGGCAACGCTGCTGCAGTTCAATTAAGTTTGAATTCTGCAAATCAAAGGGAGGTTTTTTCCATTCGTACAAACTGCTTTGCAAAATCAGTCTGCCAGGATTCTTAGGCAGAAAAGGCTCTAGTTCGTGCCCAGCTTGCGCTGCTCTGCGAATAAGAGTTGATGAAATCAATAAAAATTTTTGCAGCTTTTGTGGAAGCACTGCTGGAGTTATAGGAGTAGCAGTTAGAGTTACATTTCGTTCTTTCTTTATCAACTGTAGAGTTGGCTCTATTTCAACTTCATTCCGAGGTGCGACCAGTAAGTGGCAACTATTCTCAATCTCAGTTAAGTCCTTATCCGTGAAAATTTTTGGATTGAGCATGCGCTTAATCAAATCTGCGCCAACGAGCATTGTGACTTTTTCTATTCCTGAAAAATTTTGAACGTGTTCGGCCAAACGCAGTGGACGATTGAAAGATAATTCGCTTCGTGAAATTGCACAATTATTATTCTGTAATTTTAGGGATGTTCCTGATTCTTCAGCAATTTGTGCGGGCAGTGATTTTTCAGGATCAGACCAGTCAGCCAAAGTGCCCCTTAATATTTCTAGGCGCAAGGCTGCCTCTGGAATTTGCTGCTGTTTGAAAGGATCAGGATGTTGTCCGTTGGAAAGTAAAAATACGATAAGCTTAGTTTCCGGGAATTGTCTCAGAACGCACTCAGCCAATGACAAATGATGGTACCCAGCTGGATTTGCAGTTAAGGGGAAATAAATCGTTGGCATTTTGCCCTCTGCAGCATACATACTCATGATTTTTAATTGACCACAGCATGGAAAAGTTATTAGTGCTGCATTTATGTTTCTAGAGCAGAAGCCCAAATACTAAGCATGTATTCATGCATTACCGTTCTGGCACTTCTTTTTGTAATAGTTGCAAGTTGAGCATCTTGAGTGTTGCATTGACAGCGGCAATAACTTGATCTGAATCAATTCCGATGGTTTGAAGACGTTTACCATTTACTAACCAAGTTATGATTGCTTCAGTGAGAGCATCCGTTTTTCCACCACGTGGAATCCTGATTTGATAATCCACTAACTCAGGAGATTCAAGATGGATTTGTTTCAAGATTTTTTTTGTAGCACTCATAAACGCATCATATCCGCCGTTTCCGCTTCCCGCTTCCCGGTACACTTTAGAATCAATTTTAAGATGAATTGTGGCTGTGGCCATTAAGTTTAGCCCACTTGAAATGGAGCAATTCAACAGTTCAATTCTCTGAGTTTCGCTAGTTTCCAGAACATCAGTGATGATGAACGGTAAATCAGCTGCCGTCATTGATTTCTTTGTATCACCCAACTCAACTACACGTTTGAGGACTTTCTGCAAATTTTCATCAACAAGTTGTATTCCAAGCATTTCTAGGTTTTTTGCGAGTGAGGCTTTCCCGCTCATTTTCCCAAGGGCATAGCTCCTCTTGCGTCCAAAACGTTCCGGGATAATTGGATTGTGATACAAATTACCTTTTTTGTCTCCATCTGCGTGTATACCACTTGTTTGAGTGAAAACATTTTCGCCAACAATTGGAGCATTGTCAGCTAGCCTTTTTCCGGAAAAACTTTCTATCATTTCACTTACCGGCGCAAGATGCGATTCATCTATAGAAAGCTCCATACCGAGTTTGTCATGCAGAACAACTGCAATTTCGGCAAGAGAAGCATTGCCTGCTCGCTCACCCAGGCAGTTCATTGTACAGTGGATGTCTCTAACACCAGCCTTGACTGCATAAAGTACATTTGCCACCCCTAGGCCGTAATCATTGTGAGGATGAAAATCTAAAGTTGCCCACGGAAAACGCTCAATCATGTCTGCAAGACTGGAAAAAACTTCATCCGGAGACAATACACCGAGAGTATCAGGAAGCATGATATGATTAATGCCTTCATCTTTTAGTGCAGCCATCATCTCGTAAACATATTCGGGACTGTTGTGATATCCGTTTGACCAGTCTTCAAGATATACGTTTACATTCAGATTTTTAGAGTGGGCATATTTCAAAGTTTTACGTATATCTGTAAGATGATCCTTGAGAGTTTTTCGGAGTTGATTTTTACAGTGATTTTCACTGCCTTTTGTCAATAAATTCATAACCGTGCATCCAGATTCTTTAATCCAGTCTACACTTCGTTTATGGTCAATGAATCCTAAAACTTCGATACAGTCCAAAAAGCCATTTTCTTTAGCCCAGGTCGAAATGTTTTGCACGGAATTTAACTCACCTTCTGAAATCCTTGCTGAAGTAACTTCAAGTCGATCAACGCGCAGCTTTTTCAAAAGTGTTTTGGCAATATTGGCCTTCTCCGGTGGAGTGAAAGATACCCCCTGAGTTTGTTCACCGTCTCTAAGAGTAGTGTCCATCAATTGAATTTTATTAGTTGAAGAAGACATGGTGTTTGCTGTGATGTTTTAAAGACACCGTTAAAAACACGGCAGATTATTTTCTGGAAAATTTGTGCAAAATAAGACTCCCTGCCAATACAAATGTCAATACTAGATGGATTTCACGGGGGAAATAGAGTACGTCTGTAGCATAAAGCACTAAAGGAATCCCGGTAATTATCAACCCTAAGCCAGTAAAAAACTGGAGAATTCCGGATAACGTTACCAGAGAAAATTTTCGTAGACGATCCGCATGTCCTAGAATGTGATCCCAGGCATACATGGGGAAAATAACTAAAAAGAAAAATCCGGCCCAGATATGTAATAAAGACGTTGCTGTAGACTCTTCTGCCCAAGGAAACAATCTTGGGTACGCCAATAGTATGCCGGAAAGAATCAAAAAAACACAGCTTAAAACAACAAGTTTTCGCAAGGCTTCCGGAAGAATAAAATGAGTATTTTAGTAATTATAGAAATAAAATGATATGCAGTACAAAATAGATCAAATGTGAACAAAAGGCAAATTGGAGTGCAGAAAATATAATTTAGAGCAATTTTAACTTCTCCAAATCAATCCGTAGTTTTGCTGGATTTTGGAAATGAATCCCGAGGATTCCTAATGATCTGGCGGCATTTACATTGGCAGATTTATCATCAATGAAAACGGTATGATGTGGTGTCAAATCATAAGTATTCAACAATAATTGGTAAATGTCCGGATCTGGTTTAATTATCCCGCTTTCTCCAGAAATGATTTTTCCATCGAACCAACTTAGAAAATCATAGCGAGCTTCTGCGATAGGATAAGTTTCCGCAGACCAATTACTGAGGATGTACAGCGAGACTTCTTTTGTTTTTAGATCATTTAATACTTCAACAGTCTCTTCTATGGGACCACCTAGCATTTCTTCCCAGCGTTCAAACCAGTCTCGGATCAGTTCAGAATATTGCGGATATTTTTCCGAAAGTTCGACGATGCCTTCAGAAAAAGGATAACCTGCATCATGTTTGGCATTCCACTCATCATCACAGATATTGCCCAAAAACCATTCGACTTCAGTTTCAGTTGGCATTAATTTACGATAAAGATAACGGGGATCCCAGTCAATCAAGACATTCCCAAGATCGAAAACGACGGAGGTGATCAAAAGACAAAAACAGAAGTTATTGTACTACCGCTGAGCGACAAGGCCGCTTGAACGGTCAAAGTGGGTTGAAACCGAATTTGTAATGGCTTTCGCTATTTGCTGACGTGTTATCGATTTTAACAAATCACGACGATCATGTCGATTATTAAGATTGGCAATTTCCACTAAAACGGATGTCGGCACCTTACTATAGCGAAGTACTGCTGGGAGAGTCTTCTTCCCTCTTCGATACAAATAACCCCTAACAGCTGAGGAGACACGGTGTGTACGCAACTTTTTTTTACGGAACTCATCGATCATAACTTTGCCGAATGATTTGCTCAGTTTTTCAGAATAGCGATTGTCTTCTGGTTTAAATGTTAATTTGGGAGTGTACTCTTTACGCTTACGATAAATGTTGTTTTTTAATCGAAAACGTTCACGCCGCAAGCGACTATCCGGATAGTAAACCATTGCACCACTCAGCGATGAGTGAAGTGCATCGCCGTGGAGGCTGATAAACAAAACATTCTCAGGGGGAATTTTTTTCTTTAATAATTTTTGATAAATATGATTGACAAGAAAGACACGCATATTAACTCCTATACGGGAATTGCGCGTCAAATAACGAGGTGTGACTAAAAGCCGTTCGTCTCTGTCATGACGATGAGATAAAAAACGAACCGGCTTTTTCTGGTTAGGATCAGCGAGCGTCGGATACACGATGACTCCCTGCTTTTTAAGTAACTTTGACACACGCTTGCTGATGTCGTAAACGAGCTCATCTTCGTAAATGAGGTCTTTATTTTTTCTTGATCCGGCAGAAGCCCCAGTATCACCCCCGCCGTGTCCTGAGTCAAGAATCACATGTATTTTATGAACATTATTTTTACGTTTGGAACTTGATTTGTTTGCAGCTGTTTTCTGCTTAGTTTTACGGTGTTTGGGTATCTTTATTGAAGCATCAGTTTTTGATGCTTTCTTTTTTTTTGTTTTTTTGGCCACATTAGAAACTTGTTCGGACAAGGCCTCCTTTGTCTGGTTTCCAAGATATTCTTCGCTCAACAACTCGAGAGGAATTTTGATTTTTTGCCGGTTTTGAATTAACTTCGCATCTGGAATGTTATTTAATTTCAGTAATTTGTTTGCAACCTGATTGACCTCCTCGTTTAAGAGGCGTCCTGTAAAACGTATCACGACAGAGGAGTATAATGTCTCTCCAGGTTTCATCTGATAGTTCGCGTAAAATTTGCCTGACTTGTCTTGCTTCAGTTTCAAAGGAGGTTTGACTGCAACTCGACGAAGAGATAATTCTGGACTGATCCACTTCCACGGAATTTTGATGAGATCTCCTTTTTGAAGGATATTTCCATTATTGCGCATTTTATTGTAGCGCACTAAATGTCCGGCCTTGATATCTTTCTTAGTGAAGAGACCAGCAATCATGCTGGTTGTTTCCCAGGCAAAAGTAACGCGATGCTCCCAAAAGTCAACACCAGCTTTGTCTTTGACAAATACGGCTTTCAGGGCAGAGCTACGGATATTCCCGTTAATGACCTTGAGCGGAAAAGTTATGAAGCGATTCCGGTACAGACGGCGGGTTTTACTATATTTCCTGATGGTTTTTAAACTTCTATATTTTGGTACCAAAACTCTTCGTGCCAGACTATAGCCTCCTTCTCCAAGTTGGGGCTTAAGTTTGACAACGATTCGCTTGCCATTCCAACCAACCAGCATTTTTGCATTCCCGGAACTTTGATACTGTAAACCGAAGCTTTTCCATCTCGGTTTTATTGGAGATTTTGCAGGCGCACTTCCCGTCAGTGCTAACAAACTGAATAGAATAAAAGCGGTGATGACAAATTTTAACTTCATTATTTTAGTTCTTGTTGATGGTGTTTGTCTGGTAAAGGCTGCCGGTTTGAGGCCATCCACTGTCTGTTGATGTTTGGCTTTGTGGTGAACTTAATTTATTCCCGTCATTCGTATATTCAGAAATACGGTAAATACTTGGTACCTGATGCAAATATTCAGGCTGGATCCATTCCAGAGGAATTTTTATCAATTGACCCGGTGAAAGCTGGTATGCGTCCGCAAGTCCATTTAAAACCAACAAATCACTGGCATTTTGACTTCGGGCGTTATGCTTAGTTTTACCAATGAAACGTATTACTACTGAAGAATAGAGTGTGTCTCCAGGTTGAATTCGATAATAGGCATAGCGCAGTCCGGATTCGTCTTTTCTGATGAAAAGCGGGGCACGCACAGCTAATGGTTTCAGCTCTAAATCGGAGCGTAAGCTGTTCCAGGGAATGATTAATTTTTCACCTTGTACGAAATCTTCCCGAGGGAAAATCTGCGTTCCGGGCTTGGTGAAAGATCTTGCAAGCAATTCCGGTGTTTCCCAGTGATAAGTCACCTGATGCTGCCAGCCTCCAAACTCAACACGGTCATATGGGAAAAGTGAGCGTAAGGCCTCACCCTGAATTGCACCTATCAGTAATTCAAATGGAACAGTTAAATATCGTTTATGATTTAAAGGTTTTCCTCCGGTAAATTCTCTTATGCGTAAAAACTGGTGAGAACCGTCCCTTAATACACGTAACGCCAGCTGATACTCCCCTTCGTTACTTCTAGGCTTGAGCTGTACAAAGATCGATCCAGCCGGATTCTCTGACACTGTTCGCAAGTCTTTTCCCACTGGCTTTCCGGCCGTAATGTGCCAACCCACGCGCATCTGATCACGTTGAGCAAATAAAAAAGATGCCAGCGGTAGAATTTCTGCCTCTGTAGCAGACACTTCTGCAACTAGAGTAGTAGAGAAAGTAATGCAGTTGAGAATAAACAGAGTTCCAATGATTACAATGATGTGAAATTTATGTGACATTGTTTCTGCGAATCGTTTGTTGTCATTTCCTAATTCAGTTCTGTTTTTGCCTGAATTTTAGTGCCTTTGATCTAAATCGAATAAACAAAGGTTCTACATGTATACACAACAAAAACTGTGCCAGTTGGCTCAGCAGCAGAAAACAGGAGTAACAGGAGAAAAGCAGAAAAAGAGAGGTAATGAGATTTAATAGGAAATGGAAAGTTTTTTTAGACGCCGAAAAATGCTCTTACACTAAAATTCAGAATACGGGAATAATGCTCAGGTAAGTGGTAATTCCGTCTAACAGCATCTGAACTGAAATTGCCACCAAAAGCATTCCCGTTAGTCGTTCCATTGCAATGAGTCCCCTCTTGCCCAGGAGTTTGTAAAGTTTATATGAGGAAAGCATAATCAGGCTAGTTACTAGCCAGGCCCCTATAACTGCAATTAGCCAGTCAAAAATTCTATCTGGTTGTGATCTGACAAGTAAAATTAGCATGGCCAAGGTGGAAGGGCCTGCCAGCAAAGGAACAGCAAGAGGGACAACAAACGGCTCTCCTTCTGGCAAATCCCCCAAAATACTCTTTTCAGTTGGGAAAATCATCCACAGAGAAATCAAAAACAGTACTATTCCACCAGCAATATGGACGGCTTCCTGTCTGAGATTCAGCCATTTTAGCAGATAAGGACCAACGCGTAAAATACCAGTAGCACAATCAAAGCAATTAGCAGCTCACGGATTAATATTTTTCTTTTGCGGGATTCATTTTCGACTGTTTTTAAAACGGAAAGAAAAACTGGGATATTTCCCAGAGGATCCATGATGAGGAGCAGAGTCAAGCCAGCAGACAGTATTTCCATCTTAAGTAATTCCGGAAAAAACCGAGAAATGAAAAACATGAGGGTAAACGGTCGAACTCTGAGGTAGGGTCGAGAGGCTTACACCCACCCCAAGACAAGATGTTTTTGGCCGGTTACTGACCAGCAGCCAAGGGGAATTAGGAGGATTTCACATGACTTAAGGCATTTTCAAGCCATTGCTTAAGAGCTGTAATATCTTTCTTTTTTTTAGATTCAATTGTTGTTGACGCACCCTTGATAAACACTCGTATCAGGTTTCTGTTGTTGTAATACTGCACAAGCAAACCGGACTTGAACAACGGGCTGTCAAAACTTACGTCGAGCATAAAGTTCAGATCCTTGGTGATATGCTGCACCAAGTTTGCGCGTACTAATTTCATTTGTACCGTTCTATCCGTGGAGACAAAGTTGCAGCTGTAGGTTTCGCAAGTCACATCCTTAAAATCGGTGCGTGAAAGGATATAATCGAATATTCCTATACCAAGTTCTGTGGATGCAGAGACTGACACCGACATCAAGATTGATGCGGTCAGGATCAAAAAGAACATTTTTCGCATTTGCATTCTCCCAAGCTAAAGTTAGCAATTTAGAAAAGAAACGGCTTTTCTATAAGATATTTCGGCGGATTGTAACGTGCTGATTCCGATGTTGCAAGGCCAAATTGTTTTTTTTGCAAAGGAACATATTTCGAGTGTGTTTCATACTTTCAGTGGACCAGAATAAAAACGCCACAGCACTTAGAATGCGGCACTGCTGAAAGCAAAACCGGCACCGGGATCTGGTTGTTGTCAGAGTCCTTAAAT
>Ga0209019_1001764_pt1 | contig 10610 bp, 8 predicted proteins | sample METZYME_3_300m_FD_187549 | JGI IMG/M metagenome (GOLD analysis project Ga0209019, IMG submission 187549) | Marine microbial communities from oxygen minimum zone in mesopelagic equatorial Pacific - METZYME_3_300m (SPAdes) (version 2) | ecosystem: Environmental > Aquatic > Marine > Oceanic | place... | reverse complement strand
CATTTTGACTGTTTTAATAATCATTTCACTTGTAAGTCTTCCTGTCGTGTAAAAAATTTTATTCATTGGATTGATATTATTTAAAAACATGTATCCTGCAATTTTGTCAACCGCATTATGCCTTCCAACATCTTCCATATAAATTATTGGATGATTTTTATCTATTATAACACATCCATGTACCGCGCCTGCCTTCAAGTACAAACTTGGTGTAAGATTAATTTTTTTAGAAATCTCATATATCCAATCATGCTTGATGGTTATTTTTGATGTAATTTTTATTTTTTGTATTTCGTCATAAATATCACCAAAAATTGTTCCTTGAGCGCAACCGCTTGTAGTAATTTTTTTCTTCAAAGTTTTTTCATAATTTGTTTCTCTTTTTGTACGAATGACAATAACATTGATATCTTTGTCGTAGTCAATTGATCTGATAATATCATTTTGCTTGAGCATGTTTTGATTTAATAAATAACCAACAGCTAAGTATCTTGGGTAGTCAGGAATGGACATTAATGTTACTATTTCTTGGTTGTTTAAAAATATAGTAAGGGATCTTTCTTGTATCACTTTAGTTTCAATTGGATTATTATCTTGATCCACACCTGTAATTTTTTGTGTTAATATATGATTATCAATATTAGGAGATATTAAGTATTTTTTTTGTCTAGTCATAATAGTCAACTTTTAAATTATAATAGAAAATATGAATATAATAGAAATTATTTTAAATGCCTTAAAATTAATATTAAGCGCAGACACCTTATTGTATGAAATAATTTTTTTATCATTAAAAGTTAGTTTTATTGCTCTTTTTATTTCATCTTTTTTTGCAATAATTGTTGGTTATACTCTGGCTTTGAAAAATTTTTATTTAAAAAATTTTTTGCTTATTTTATTTAATTCCTTGATGGGCATACCTCCAGTTGTCGTTGGATTGATCGTATATTTCTTTTTTGCTAATGGAGGACCCTTAGGAGTTTTTCAATTACTATATACACCTACAGCAATGGTTATCGCACAAATATTGATTATTTTTCCAATCGTAGCATCTTTATCACATGAAATTTTTTTACAGAATTGGCAACAATACAAAGACCATATTAGATCCTTAAATATTCCTTTTTTTGGTGTAATTAAAATTTTTACAATTCACAGTTATTTCCTCCTAATCACAGTATTATTATCTGCTTTTGGAAGGGCTATCTCTGAAGTAGGTGCAGTGATGATAGTGGGGGGTAATATTGATCATTATACCCGGGTAATGACTACCGCAATATCATTAGAAACAAGAATGGGTAATTTGGAATATGCTATGGCGCTAGGAATAGTGTTAATTGTTTTAACAATGATAATTTATTCAATAGTCTACTTATTTAACTTAAAAAGAAGAATAGAATGAAAATATTTGGTTTAATAGGATGGAAAAATTCCGGCAAAACATATTTTGCCCAGCAAATTATCCAGCAATTATCTTCCCAAAATTTACGCGTCGCTTCTATTAAGCATGCACATCATAATTTTGATATTGATCAACCAAACACTGACAGCTTTCTCCATCGTCAGTCAGGTTCTCAGCAAGTTATTATTAGCTCTTCAAAACGATGGGCAAAAATGGTTGAATTAAAAGATGCTCCTGAAAAAAAATTAGAAGATTTGATTGGTGAAATAGATAGACCGGATATTGTTATTGTTGAAGGATATAAAAATGACAATCATCCTAAAATTGAGATTATTAACAATCCACTCAAACCCTCAACTTTTATGTTTACTAAATTAAGCAATGTAGTAGCTTTAATATGCGATACTCGCATAGCTGAGTATTCTCAGTTGCAGTTTAAAAAAAATGAAATTAAAAAAATTGTACAATTTATTTTAAATTATAAGTAATGAATAAAAAACCTTTAACTAAATCTTCTATCTTTAATTTATTAAGAAAAATTAAAAAAAATAAAATAGGTAGCGAAGAAGTAATATTGATTGATGCAAAGAATAGAATTTTAGCAAAGGATATCAAAAGTAAAATAAACTTACCACCATTTAACAATTCTGCAGTAGATGGTTATGCCATCCATAAAAGCGATTTAAATAAGACACAAAAATTATTATCTACACAGCGTATTGCCGCAGGTGATAAACTACCCATTGATCTAAAGAAAGGTGAGGTAGCGCGCATTTTTACAGGTGCATGCATGCCCTCAAATTGTAAAACTATTGTAATGCAAGAAAATGTGACAGTTAAAGACAAGCATATACTAATAAACAAAATACCTACTTACGGAGAAAACTGTCGTCTTGCTGGAGAAGATATAGCGAGAGGTTTAAAAGTTTTATCAAAAGGTGATAAGATCAATGCAACAAATATTAATCTAATCGCTGCTATTGGCAAGCAGCGAGTTGTTGTTAAAAAGAAATTAAAGATTGGATATTATACTAGTGGAAATGAATTAAAGAAGCCCACAGAGGGGCTTCACGGCTCACAGATTAATAATTCTAACCATTATTCATTGCATGCTTTACTTGAACATGCATATTTAGAGAATAAGTATCTTGGAATTTTGAAAGATACAAAAAAATTCATTATTAATTCAATCCTTAGAAATACGAATAAATTTGATGTTATAATTACAACAGGAGGAGCATCAGTAGGTGAAGAGGATCATTTAATTAAAACTATTCAAAAACTTGGGAAAATTTTTTTTTGGAAGGCGGCAATCAAACCAGGTCGACCCTTAGCAGTTGGCAAAATTAAAAATACATTCATGATTTGTTTGCCAGGAAACCCTGTTTCAGTCCATTTATTATACGGCATGATAGTTAAACCCTTTTTAGAATTTTTATGTGGAGCACCTTTAATCCAGCCTAGAGGAATAAAAGCAACAGCAATGTTCTCAATGAAAAAGAAAAATCAAAGAATGGAATGGCTTAGAGTTAACATAATTAAAAATTCAGAAAATTTATCGGTAAACAGATATTATAAACAAGGTTCTGGAATGATTTCTTCTATGGTTTTTACAGATGGAATTTTGGAAATTCCTGAAAATATTAGCTACATATCCAGAGGTGATCGTTTTATCTTTTATTCATTTAAAGAACTCTTTAATTAGTCATCTAATAATTTTATATCTTATATAAAGCTTTTCTTTTTCTTTGTTACAATCAAGATACTCATATCCAGATTGTTCGCAGTAATGTTTGAAGTCTTCTTCTGCTAATGGATCAGTAGCAATTACTTTAACAATATTTCCTTCAGTAAGTGACTGAGATAATTTTCTGGCTTTTAGTACAGGGATAGGACATTCCGTACCTGAGGTATCAAGCTCTGTTTCATTATTTTCAACTTCTTCTTTCATTTCTTTATGATAAAAATAGAACCTAGTTTATACTAGTTTTTTTCTAATGAATAATTTTATATCTCAAAATAAATCAGCTTTTAAAAAAAAGAAAAAACGATGGCAGCCTAAAGGTCGTCAGGTTGAGAGTAATATTCTTGAAGAAATTCAATCACTTTTTATTGATAAAACTATAATCAGAGATGAATTAATCGAATATCTTCATTTGATTCAGGATAAATATGGCATTTTATATGACAAACATCTTGTTGCTCTTGCTGAAATAACAAATTTGCCATTGGCAGAAATATATGAAGTTGCGACTTTTTATGCTCATTTTAATATAGTGAAGAATCAAAAACAAATTAAACCAGTAACATTTGTCAGAGTATGTGAAAGTTTAACTTGCGAACTTTTTGGAGCTAAGAATATTTTAAAAGAACTAGAAAACTATAAAGATGCAAACATTAAAATTGTACCAGGTCCTTGTATGGGCAGATGCCAATCAGCACCTACAGTCTGCGTTGGAAAAAATTATATAGATAAAGCAACCGCCAAAGATGTTATTGAAACAATAAATTTGAAAAAATTTAAACCTATTGTTCCAGAATATAAAAAATACGATGAATATATTTCTTCAGGCGGCTATGTAATCTCCAAAAAAATAAAAAATAATGAAATTTCAAATGAAGAAATTATAAAAATCTTAATTGATAGTGGCTTAAAAGGAAAAGGTGGAGCTGGTTTTCCTACAGGAAAAAAATGGCAAATCGTTTCTCAATATGACGATTTAAAATATCTTGCAATAAATGGAGATGAAGGAGAACCTGGTACATTTAAAGATAGGTACTATCTTGAAACCGATCCCCACCGCTTTCTAGAAGGAGTTTTAATAGCTGCTCATTTTATTAAAGCTCATAAAGTTTATATTTATTTAAGAGATGAATACCCTGCGGCAATTGAAATTTTAAAAAATGAAATTAATATTCTGGAAGAAAATGATCTTATTAAGGAAAACTATTTTATAATTAGAAGGGGAGCAGGAGCATATATATGTGGAGAGGAGTCCGCTATGCTTGAAAGTATTGAAGGCAAAAGAGGCTTGCCAAGACATAGACCACCGTATGTTGCAGAGGTTGGTTTATTTGGAAAACCAACCTTGGTAAATAACATTGAAACCCTTTATTGGATAAGAGATATAATTGAAAAAGGATCAGATTGGTTTTCAAGTCAAGGGACTAGGGGGAGAAAAGGATTTCATAGCTATTCTGTATCAGGAAGGGTAAAAAATCCAGGAGTGAAAATTGCCCCAGCTGGTACAACGGTTCATGAATTAATTCATAATTATTGTGACGGAATGTTAGAGGGTCATAATTTTAAGGGATATTTGCCAGGTGGGGCATCAGGCGGCATATTACCATCTACTTTAAATAACATTCCTTTGGATTATGGAATAAAAGAATTAGATGATCTTGGTTGTTTTTTAGGTTCTGCCGCTGTTGTTATTTTATCAGACAAGGATAATATTATGGAGGTTGGTTTAAATTTGTTAAAGTTTTTTGAAGATGAAAGTTGCGGACAGTGCACACCATGTAGGGTAGGTACAGAAAAAACGGTTAAATTAATGCAAAATAAAAAGTGGAACAAAAAACAACTTGAAGATTTGTCCTTAGTGATGGCTGATGCATCAATTTGTGGTTTAGGTCAAGCAGCAACAAATCCATTAAAGTCTATTATGAAACATTTTGCAGACGATATCCAATATGAGTAAAGAAAAAACATCTTTTTATATAAATAATAAAGCTGTTGAGGCTGATGCTAATGAAACAATTTGGCAAGTGGCAAAGCGGCTTGGAATTGAAATTCCTCATTTATGTCATTCCCCAGAACCATCCTACCGTCCTGATGGAAATTGTCGTGCTTGTATGGTTGAAGTAGAAGGTGAGAGGGTTCTTGCTGCGTCTTGTATTAGGAAGCCTACAAATGACATGAAAGTTTTTACTTCAAGTAAAAGAGCGAAAGAATCAAGAAAACTTGTGTTCGAATTATTATTAGCAGATCAACCAAAACGTGAAATTTCACATGACAAAAATTCAAATTTTTGGAACTGGATAGATAAAATTGAATTAAAAGATAATCGTTTCCCCGCAAAAATTGCTTGTGCGCCTGATGTTTCACATCCTTCCATGGCAGTTAATCTTGATGCTTGTATTCAATGCAATCTTTGTGTCCGTGCATGTCGTGAAGTGCAAGTCAATGATGTAATTGGTATGGCTTACAGAGGTGAAAACTCAAAAATTGTTTTTGATTTTGATGATCCCATGGGAGATAGTTCTTGTGTTGCATGTGGTGAATGTGTGCAGGCGTGTCCTACAGGTGCATTAATGCCTTCTTCTATTGTTGATGAAAAAGGAATTGGTCATACCACAATAGAAAAAAAGGTAGAAAGTGTTTGCCCATATTGTGGTGTAGGCTGCCAACTTGAGTACAATATTAATGGGAATACAATATCATATGTTGATGGAATTGACGGTCCTGCAAATAAAAACAGACTATGCGTCAAAGGAAGGTTTGGTTTTGATTATGTAAACCATCCTGAGAGACTCACCAAACCCTTAATTAGAATTCAAGGAAAACAAAAAGACTTACATCCCAATATTGATTTTTCTAATTTACACGAATATTTCAGAGAAGCTTCTTGGGAAGAGGCCCTTGATTTTGCAGCTAAAGGCTTGTTACAACTTAGAAAACCAGACAATAACAAAAGTAGTTTAGCAGGTTTTGGGTCTGCAAAATGTTCAAATGAAGAAGCTTATTTATTTCAAAAACTTATCCGCACAGGATTAAAGACAAATAATGTAGATCATTGTACTCGATTATGCCATGCTTCATCAGTTGCCGCCTTATTGGAAACTATTGGATCTGGCGCAGTGACAGCACCTTTTTATGAAGTGGAGCATTCGGAAGTTATAATTGTCATTGGAGCAAACCCAACAGAAAATCATCCTGTCGCAGCAACCTTTTTCAAAAATGCTGTTAAAAAAGGATCTAGGCTCATAGTAATGGATCCTAGAGGTCTGGCACTTAGAAAACAAGCAACTCATATGCTTCAATTTAAATCAGGATCTGATGTTGCATTACTGAATTCTATTATGCACGTAATTGTAGAAGAGAAATTATACAATACAGAGTACATCAAAGATCACACACTTGGCTTTGAAGAATTGAAAGAACACTTAAAATCTTTTCAACCTGAAAAGATGGAAAAAATAAGTGGAATTAATCCATCCATAATTAAAGAAGTTGCAAGAATTTTTGCCACTACCAAGAAAGGAATAATATTTTGGGGCATGGGCATATCACAGCATGTGCACGGTACTGATAATGCACGTTGCCTAATATCACTTGCATTAATGACAGGAAATGTAGGTAGACAGGGTACAGGACTTCATCCTCTAAGAGGTCAAAACAATGTTCAAGGAGCATCAGATGCAGGTTTAATTCCAATGATGTATCCTGATTATCAATTGGTTGAAAAAGATAATAATAAGGAATTTTATGAAAAATTTTGGGATACAGAACTTGATCCTAATAATGGATTAACGGTTGTTGAAATAATGGATGCTATTCACAACAATGAAGTTAAAGGCATGTACATTCTTGGAGAAAATCCCGCCATGTCTGATCCAGACTTAAATCATGCAAGATCAGCTTTACAGAAGTTGCAACACTTAGTTGTACAAGATATTTTTTTAACAGAGACCTCAACTTATGCTGATGTAATTTTGCCTGCTTCTGCTTGGCCGGAGAAAAACGGAACAGTAACAAATACAAATAGGCAAGTACAAATGGGACGGAAAGCTATTGATACGCCAGGTGAAGCTAGGGAAGATTGGTGGATTACAAACGAAATTGGTAAAAGACTTGGACTAGAATGGAATTATAAACACCCAAAAGATATTTTCAATGAAATGTCTAAAGCAATGCCATCATTAAAAAATATTACATGGGATAGGCTTGATAAAGAGGGATCTGTAACTTATCCATGTAATTCACCAGATTCAAAAGGAGAGGAAATTGTTTTTGGAGACAGCTTTCCAACTCCTGATGGAAGAGGAAAATTTGTTTCGGCAAACGTAACAAGCCCAGATGAAATGCCGGATCAATCTTTCCCGATGATTTTAACAACAGGGAGACAATTAGAGCATTGGCACACGGGTGCAATGACGAGAAAAGCTAGTAATTTAAATGCAATTGAACCAGAAGCATCTGCCTCTCTTTCTCCAAAAGATATTTTAAAAAATAATATTACGCCTGGTGACATGATTAAGGTTTTTACGCGAAGAGGTGAGATTAAAATTAAAGTTCAAGAAGATAGGGCAATACCTGAAGGCGTAATATTTATTCCATTTTGTTATAACGAGGCTGCTGCCAACTTGTTAACTAATCCAGCCTTAGATCCTTTTGGCAAAATTCCTGAATTTAAATATTGCGCTGCAAAAATTCAGACTTTATAAGTTTTTTATGTTTAAAAAAATTATCTTTCTTGTTTTAATAAGCCTGCCTTTATCTAATTGTACAACACTTTCTGAAATGAATGAAAAAGCAAAAGGAGATGGCGTTCCTTATATTCCAGGAATATAAATTTATTAAGAAAAATTCTTGTCGAATATTTAAAAGGATTGTAAATGATGTTTCGTGCCGCGTTAGCTCATTTGGTAGAGCAGTTGATTTGTAATCATCAGGTGGTCAGTTCGATTCCGACACGCGGCACCATTTATTTAATGTTATTTTTAAAGTGTTCGTAAAGAGCGATAGAACAAGCATTAGATACATTTAAACTGTCAATACTATATTTTTTATGAGTCTGCATTGGTATTGAGACTAAGGTATCACATTCTTTTTTTATGAGATTACGCAAACCTTTTCCCTCTGATCCAAAAACTAGAACGCACTTTTTTGGTAAATCTAAATTTATATTTTGATTGTTGTTTTTATTGCTGTCAAATCCATAAATCCAATAATTATTTTTTTTAAATTGAATCATAGCCCGCGATAAGTTGACAACTGAAATATAATTTACACTTTCAAGTGCTCCGGAAGCAGCCTTCGCCATAGTAGCAGTTACATCTGGTGCATTGTCATTTGAGACAATAATTGATTTAGAATTAAATAATGAGCAGGACCTCATAATTGACCCAATATTATTAGGATCTGTTACTTGATCAAGCATAACGACGACATCTGTTTCATTTTTATAAGTATCATTAATGAATTCTTGTAAACTTGGCTGTTGCAATTTAGATGTTCTCAGAACAATTCCTTGGTGAGTTGATTCATTTCCAAACATTTTAAACATTTCTTTATTATGTAACTCATTGATATCAGAAACTAATTTTTCAATACCTTTACCTAAAATCTTTCTTTGATGATGAGATATAAATAATTTTTCGTGTTTTCTACTTGGATTTTGTAGAGCAGCGTGGACAGCATGAGTGCCAAATATTTCAGCTAATCTCTTGTTATTTGATTTCTTTTTATTATTTGATTTCATTTATTAAGATATATTTCAGATATACTTATTTAATACAATCTAGATCTATACAAATTAGCAAAATTTGTCTAAAAGGAGCCCGCTTTTAAGAATTTATAATGTTTGCGCTGGAGAGTTCGCTGTTTTAGATTGACAATCATACTATTTACTTAGTATGTGCCATTTTCTTCAAAATTGGAGGGGTGGTCGAGTGGTTAATGGCAGCGGACTGTAAATCCGCCCGCGTGAGCGTACGTAGGTTCGAATCCTACCCCCTCCACCAATTTGGAGGATTAGGAGAAAAAGTTGAAGAGTGAGTGAGTCAGTAATAAAGCGGGTGTAGCTTAGTGGTAAAGCTCCAGCCTTCCAAGCTGGCTACGAGGGTTCGATTCCCTTCACCCGCTCCATAAAAATGAAATTTAATATTGGGGTAAAATAATATGGCTAAAGCAAAATTTGAAAGAACAAAACCACATTGTAATGTTGGCACAATTGGACATGTGGATCATGGAAAAACTACTTTAACTGCGGCTATAACGAAAGTTTTGTCTGAATCAGGAGGAGCTGAATTTACTGCATTTGATCAGATTGATAAAGCACCCGAGGAAAAGGAAAGAGGAATTACAATTGCTACAGCTCACGTTGAGTATGAAACAGAAAAAAGACACTATGCTCATGTTGATTGTCCTGGTCACGCGGATTATGTGAAGAACATGATCACTGGAGCAGCTCAAATGGATGGTGCAATTCTTGTGGTTAATGCCGCAGATGGTCCCATGCCACAAACAAGAGAACATATTCTTTTAGCTAGACAGGTAGGAGTTCCAGCGCTTGTTGTTTATATGAATAAAATTGATCAAGTAGATGATAAAGAATTAGTTGATCTTGTAGAAATGGAATTAAGAGAACTTTTAACTTCTTATGAATTTCCTGGTGATACTATCCCCATCATCAAGGGATCAGCTCTAGCAGCTTTGGAAGGTAAGGATGAAGAAATAGGAAAAAACTCAATTTTAGAATTAATGAAAGCCGTTGATGAGCATATTCCTCAACCAACTAGAATAACAGATAAACCTTTCTTAATGCCTGTTGAGGACGTATTCTCAATTTCAGGAAGAGGAACAGTTGTTACAGGAAGAATTGAGCAGGGAGTTGTAAAAATTGGTGAGGACATCGAAATTCTAGGCATTAAAGAAACTCAAAAAACAGTTTGCACAGGTGTTGAAATGTTTAGAAAGCTTTTAGACTCCGGGGAAGCGGGTGACAACGTTGGAGTATTACTTCGCGGAACAAAAAGAGAAGAAGTTGAGCGTGGTCAAGTTTTGGCTAAGCCTGGATCAATCAAACCTCATACTAAGTTTAAAGTAGAAGCATATGTTTTGAAAAAAGAAGAGGGAGGAAGACATACTCCATTTTTCTCAAACTATAGACCCCAGTTTTATTTTAGAACAACAGATGTGACTGGTACAATCAAGCTACCTGAAGGTACTGAGATGGTTATGCCTGGTGACAATATTGCCATGGAAGTGAGTCTTTTATCCCCTATTGCGATGGACAAAGGTTTAAAATTTGCCATTCGTGAAGGAGGTAGAACTGTTGGTGCTGGAGTAGTAGCTGAAATTATAGAATAGTTGCAGGGTAGACTTTCTGTTGGCCTTGCAACTCATTTAGGAGTGTAGTGTCAACGGTTAGCACGTGAGTCTCCAAAACTCGAGGTGAGGGTTCGAATCCTTCCACTCCTGCCA
>Ga0209019_1001763_pt1 | contig 10612 bp, 8 predicted proteins | sample METZYME_3_300m_FD_187549 | JGI IMG/M metagenome (GOLD analysis project Ga0209019, IMG submission 187549) | Marine microbial communities from oxygen minimum zone in mesopelagic equatorial Pacific - METZYME_3_300m (SPAdes) (version 2) | ecosystem: Environmental > Aquatic > Marine > Oceanic | place... | reverse complement strand
CACGATGGACTTCCGGTGGCGTTACAAAATTGCCATGTGGCGGCGGGGTTGGTGTCGCCCACTCCAGTGTCGTAGCCTTCCATGGATTGTCCGACGTTACCTTGGCGCCCTTCTTCATACTCCAGAAAAAATTCACAATAAAGAAGAGCTGGAAGACAGCCATCGCCCCCACAAAATATAAAATGGTTTCGTTCCAAACCAAAACGCCCTGCGTGTGCTGGTACTGCGCGGCACCGTCGTACATCCGGCGATTCATTCCGGCCAGTCCTTGAATCAACATCGGCAGGAAGATGCCATTCATGCACACGAACGTACCCCAAAAGTGGACTCTCCCAAGCAGGTCACTCATCTTGCGGCCGGTTGCTTTGGGAAACCAGTAATAAATACCAGCAAACAACGCAAAGATCGTGCCTGGAGCCACTACGTAATGGAAGTGCCCGATGACGTAATAGGTGTCGTGAAGATGGAGATCTGGCAGCGAAAAAGCAAGCGGTAGACCTGTTAAGCCCCCGATACCGAACATGGGCAAGAAAGCCAACGCGAAGAGCATCGGCGTTGTAAAGCGGATTGAGCCTCCGTACAGCGAGATAACCAGCGCTGAGAGAATCACGACAGACGGAATGGAAATAATCATCGTAGTCGTCTGGAAGAATGCACTAATCGCAGTCCCCATGCCGGTTAAAAACATGTGGTGCGCCCAAACGAGAAACGACATGAAGCCAAGGAAGATCAACGAATAGACCATCACACGATAGCCCCAAAGCGGCTTTCGGGTGTTGTTGGCGATGATCTCCGCAGTGATGCCAAGTGCAGGCAATATCAAGACGTACACCTCTGGATGCGCTAGAAACCAGAACAGGTGCTGCCACAGGAGCGGATTGCCACCACCTGACACGTCTACCGCTGCACCAGCTACGACCAGACCGCTTGGCATGAAGAAACTCGTACCCGCAAGTCGGTCCATCAACTGTAGAACGGCCGCGGATTCGAGCGGTGGAAATGCGAGAAGCAGAAGGAAACCAGTGACGAGCTGCGACCAGACGAAGAATGGCAAGCGCATGAAAGTCAGCCCGGGGGCACGCAGCTGAATAATGGTGACGATAAAGTTAACCGAACCGAGTAGCGAAGACGTGATCAGAAACACCATCCCGAAGAGCCACCAGGTTTGGCCAGACGTTGCAATAATTGAAAGCGGCGCATACGAGGTCCACCCAGAATTTGCTGCGCCACCTTGCGCGAAGAAACTTAATAACATCACTACGCCGCCCACAAAATAGCTCCAATAACTTGCCATGTTCAGGCGTGGGAATGCCATGTCGGGTGCACCGATCTGGAGCGGCATAACATAGTTGCCAAAACCACCAACCGCTAACGGCACAACGCCCAAAAACACCATGATCGTACCGTGCATGGCGCCGAGCTGGTTGTAGAACTCGGGCAGCATGATACCGCCAGGGGCATTAGCATCGCCTAAGAACTCACCGACCCCCGGAATGGGCTGTCCAGGATACGCGATCTGCCAGCGCATCATCATCATGAGAATGAAGCCAAATAACAGGAACACTAGGGCTGTGATCGCGTACTGGATCCCAATGACCTTATGGTCAACGGAAAACACGTAAGTTCGCCACCAACTCGCCTTGTGCTCGTGACCCGCGTGTGAGTGATCGAGTGTCGCAACGGTATCCAACGTCGTGCTCCTTAGTTTCAGTCCGACAGCATCCCGCAGTATTCAGTTGGTATCTTTTCGCCGAATTTCACATAGAGGTCGGCTTAATCTATTCACTCGGACAGGGCGGTGCCTGTCCGAACATCCTCAATCCATAGAAACCAACTCTACGAATTAATGGACACGGCATTTTAGCCTCTGTTGCGCGCGCGTGCAAGCCTTTGAGGGCTTTAAAGCCAAGCGGGGGGGCCAGGAATTAGTGTGGGCCAATATCCTGATGTTCCGAATCAGGCGGCTTACTCAAGAAGTCATGCTGTTTCGCAGCGCCCGTCTTGCAGCTTGTATTATGACCATTGTCACCAGCACAGTCGCCACCAAGCCGAGGGTCATTGTAATGTAGTAGCTAACCCCTGAGGTGCTCGGAACACCACCTGCCAAGGCGAGAATATCGCCTGCAAGCATCCCGTAATAGGCATAAACCACCGATCCCGGCAACATCCCGATAGCGCCCAGCATGTAGGCTCGAAAGGTGACGGTCGTCAGTCCGAGAGCGTAGTTGAGGAAATTGAACGGAAACACTGGCGACAAGCGGAGCAGAAGGACGATCTTAAAACCTTTAAGACCCACCGCTTGGTCGATTGCAGCAAATTTGGGATAGCGAACTAGGCGGCGCTGAATTGCGTCTCGTGCGAGATAGCGTGCAATGACAAAGGCAAAAGCTGACCCGATCGTTGCTCCTAGGAACGTATAGAAAGTGCCTGCAGCCAGCCCGAATACCGCACCAGCCGTCATGGTCAGCAGTGAGCCAGGTACAAACGTAAGCGTGGCCGCAACGTAGGCCAAGACAAAGATAACGGGGGCCCAGACTCCCAGCGTGTCGATCCAAAGCAGAAAACGCGGCAGGTAACCACCGAATTCTCTTCCGATGACGACTAATATCCCCAATATCACAACACTGAGAGCCATCTTGGCCCAGGACAAGCGTGCGTTTGGAAATACACTTGCGATCATGGCGTTTGTCCTAGGCCCCATTGTGCGCAAATGGTGTTTTTAAGGATAGATATGGTTGAACGAGATAATATTTCGTGGGGTTGACGAATGCGCACCGAACCTGCAGGGGTATACTGCTCATGTGTCAGTCGTGATTGAAGGGGCATGAGGTAATTGGAGCAACTATCTGTGAACCACACTCCGACCCAAGAAATGGATGGACACACCGGAACCACTCCAACAGTGATTCTTAGTAACAACGAAACCGACGACTCCCCAATGGGGCGAACCTACTTGGCGGTTTTGATGTTGGAAATGATCGTCCTAGCTGGTCTCTGGTTATTTAGTCGTTATTTTAGCTCCTGATCCTCAGTTTTCGGAACTGCACATGCACTTCATTGATTGGCTTATTATAACGATCTACCTCATTTGGATCGTCTCCGACGGCTTGAAACGTTCCAAAGGTCTCAACGCCGTTAGAGGATATTTCCTCGCCAATCGGTCTTTGCCTTGGTGGGCCGTGGGGCTAACCGTAATGGCCACCCAAATGAGCGCCATCACTCTGGTTGGAACCACCGGACAAGGCTACACCGACGGTATGCGATTCGTGCAGTTCTACTTTGGCCTACCAGTCGCCATGATTATTCTATCGGTGACACTGGTACCATTCTTCTATCGCGCTAACGTCTATACCGCTTACGAATATCTGGAGCGTCGATTCGACGTCCGCACTCGCACGCTCGCAAGTTTACTGTTTCTGCTGTCACGCGGCCTGCAAGCTGGAGTGGTTATTGCGGCTCCGGCAGTCATTTTATCCATCGTTCTCAATCTAAATCTGACCATTACCATTCTTGCGATCGGTGTGCCAACAACGATATACACAATGTTCGGCGGCGTACAAGCAGTAACTTGGACTGACGTTAAGCAGATGGTGATCATAGTCGCTGGCTTAGCCGCCGCAATCGTCGGCCTTGTTATGGGCTTGCCGGACGAGATAGGCGTTGGCGAGGCCTTGCACGTCGCAGGCACTACAGGTCGCCTCTTGACGCTTGATTTTACATTCGACCTAAACGAAACCTACACCGTCTGGTCAGGCATGATTGGTGGTTTATTTCTTATGCTGGGCTACTTTGGCTGTGACCAGAGCCAGGTTCAACGTTATTTGACAGCCCGTTCAGTCACAGCAGGCAGACAATCATTAATGATGAGTGCGTTCGCTAAAATTCCACTTCAGACGCTGATTCTGCTTACCGGCGTCCTAGTATTCACTTTTTACCTGTTCAACGCTCCACCCATGTTGTTCAACACCGTCCACGACCAGCAAATGCGCTCAAGTCCTCGCATGGCGGAGTACGAAGAACTGAATAGTAATTTTTTACAGGCATTCAACGATCGACGTGAGGCTGCACGTGCCGCTGCAGCCGCACGACGAATGCCAGACGCGACTGGTATAGAGGCTGCCGATGCGTTATTTCAAAAGCGCGACTTAGAACTTGGTCACATCCGCGACGATGCGAAAGCACTCGTCATTGAAGTGACCGGCGACCGTTCTTATTCGGATGTGAATTACGTATTTCCCACCTTTGTAACAACACAGCTTCCCATTGGTGTGGTGGGATTAATTATTGCCGCGATTCTGGCAGCCGCCATGTCAAGTATTGCTGCTGAACTAAATTCACTCTCAACTGCAACCGTGATCGACTTCTATCGCCGGCACTTTCGACGGGAAGCCTCTGATGAGCACTATATGAGGATCTCGAAGATGACGACTGGCTTCTGGGGTTTGACCGCATCCATTATCGCCATGTACGCAGTAAATTTAGGTACGCTTATCGAAGTCGTTAACCGATTTGGGTCGTTCTTTTATGGTTCTTTATTAGGTGTCTTTATGTTGGCAATTCTTGTCCGCTGGGCGACCGCAAGAGGTGCTTTTTGGGGATTAATTGGCGGTATGATTTCCGTAACAGTCGTCGCGCTAACCTCGGAAATTTCCTTCTTATGGCTTAATGTCGTAGGTGCTATCGCAGTGTTTTTTGTTGGCATCGCAATCAGCGCGTTTCAGCCTTCTAAAGAGCCGGCGTCAAACTGACGCTTTTTGCACCGGCCATGAACTGACATCCTCAATGGAAACAGTTATTTGTAACCATTTAGAGAGCATGATATAAAGTTATGTGCGACCGAAAAGGTCGGGGTTAAGAATTCTTAACATTTCGAAGATTTTGAGCAAAAAACTCCAAATCTCTGGATGAAGTCTCTAAAGGCAGGAGACCGAGGCAGGCCATGACTACGGCAGCGCGAACCGTCGGAAAAATTACGGACCAAGACTACAAGTACGGTTTCGTGACTAATGTCGACTCCGACACTATTCCCAAAGGACTCAACGAGGACGTCGTTAGACTGATCTCTGACAAGAAAGGTGAACCGGAATGGCTACTCGACTGGCGGCTCAAGGCCTATCGGCTTTGGACGACAATGGTAGAACCGGAGTGGCCCAATGTTACCTATAACAAAATCGATTACCAAGCCATTAGTTACTATTCGGCACCAAAAAAGAAACCGACACTGAAAAGCATGGACGAGGTAGACCCAGAAATTCGAAGCACTTTTGAAAAGCTCGGTATCCCAATCGACGAACAGAAAATGCTGGCTGGTGTCGCGGTTGACGCAGTGTTCGATAGCGTTTCGGTCGCGACAACTTTTCGCGAAAAACTTGCAGAAATGGATATCATTTTCTGCTCATTTTCAGAAGCTGTTCGTGAGCATCCCGATCTTGTCCGAACCTATTTGGGCTCTGTTGTCCCCTATTCAGACAATTTTTTCGCGACGCTGAATTCGGCCGTATTCAGCGATGGGTCATTTGCATACATTCCAAAGGGTGTTCGCTGTCCGATGGAGTTGTCGACCTACTTCCGGATCAATGCGGCTTCGACGGGGCAATTCGAACGCACATTGATCGTAGCTGAGGAAGGGGCCTCCGTCAGCTATCTGGAAGGGTGCACAGCCCCAATGCGTGACGAAAATCAACTGCATGCTGCTGTCGTGGAACTCGTCGCGCTAGACGACGCTACAGTCAAGTATTCGACTGTGCAAAATTGGTATCCTGGCGACAAAGACGGCAAGGGTGGAATTTACAATTTTGTGACCAAGCGCGGTGCAGCGCGTGGAGTAAATTCCAAGATTACATGGACTCAAGTCGAGACTGGGTCGGCGATCACCTGGAAATATCCTGGCTGTATTTTGCAGGGCGACAACTCGATTGGGGAATTTTATTCAGTCGCCGTAACTAACAATTGGCAACAGGCCGACACAGGCACAAAAATGGTTCATATAGGTCGAAATACCCGAAGCACGATCGTGTCGAAGGGCATTTCAGCTGGACATGGTCAGAACACCTATCGAGGGTTGGTAAGAATTGGTAAGGGTGCAAAACAGGCACGGAATTACTCGCAGTGCGACTCGTTACTCATCGGCGATCAATGCGGTGCACATACATTTCCTTACCTCGAAGTGCGTAATACTTCCTCGCAGGTAGAACACGAGGCCTCTACTTCAAAGGTTGGGGAAGATCAGATCTTTTATTGCCGCCAGCGTGGCCTTTCGACAGAGGACGCAGTAAATATGATTGTCAACGGATTCTGCAAGGAAGTCTTTCGGGAACTCCCTATGGAATTCGCCGTCGAGGCTCAGAAATTGCTGGGTGTGACTCTGGAAGGTAGTGTTGGTTAGTAGCCATCCCACAACTCATTGACATATCGGTGCAGAACCAGCACGAAGCGCCGCTTACTCTAAAACTTTTCTGTAAGTTCTGATTACTTGTGATCAGGTAACGATAAAGAACGAAGGGAAATACGATGTTGGAGATTAACGGTCTGCGGGTCAGCGTAGGCGACAAAGAGATTCTAAAAGGTCTCGACCTACAAGTTGGTGCTGGCCAAGTCCACGCCATTATGGGTCCTAACGGTTCGGGAAAGAGTACGCTTGCCGGCGTGTTGGCGGGGAAACCAGATTATCAAATAACGGCCGGAAAAGTGCGCTACCAAGGTAAGAATCTTCTAGACCTGGAACCCGAAGAACGAGCACGTGAAGGTATCTTCTTAGCTTTTCAGTATCCTGTTGAAATCTCTGGCGTGAACAATGCGTATCTAATAAAAGCAGCCTTGAATGCGGTTAGAAAGCATCGTGGAGAATCTGAACTTGACGCCATCGAATTTATGGAGCTGGTGCAAAAAAAACTTGAGTCACTTGCGATGGACTCGTCTTTACTAAATCGACCGGTCAACGAAGGTTTTTCGGGTGGTGAGAAAAAGCGGAATGAGATCTTCCAAATGGCAGTGCTAGAGCCCACATTGGCAGTGCTGGACGAAACTGATTCTGGGCTTGATATTGATGCACTCAAGATTGTCGCGGAAGGAGTTAATGCGCTACGTGATCCCTCTCGATCGATTATTGTCGTAACACACTACCAGCGACTCCTTAACTACATCATTCCGGACTATGTGCACGTACTCTGGGGTGGCCGCATTGTGAAATCTGGTGAAAAAGAACTGGCGCTTGAATTAGAAGAAAAGGGCTATGGTTGGATCGAAAATGAGGCAGCGGAAATAGGAGCATGAGGCACGTGTCAACAGAAACGTCCGCCAATCTAGATACGTATCTCGCTCAGTTCGAGTTGCTGCAGAGCACTCGAGAAGCACCAGCGAGCATACGGCAGATGCGTCAAGAGGCAATGACCCGCTTTAGTCAGTTGGGATTTCCAACGACTCGTTTAGAAGACTGGCGATTCACCAATGTGGAGCGAATCGCCAAGTCTCAATTCGAACTTGCTGACGAAGCTACAGTCAGCGCTGCACAATTTGAGGCCTTCTCCTTCTCGACTCTCTCAGGCCCACGACTGATTTTTGTGAATGGTCGGTTTGCACCAGCGCTATCGAACACCGATGGGGCAACACAGACTGGTGTCACCGTGGAAAATCTAGGTCATGCACTGACTAAAAAATCGGTACAGCTAGAACCACATCTGGCTCGACTCACCTCATACCGCGATCGTGCCTTTCCAGCACTGAACACGGCGTTGTGGCAGGATGGCGCCTTTGTGTCGGTACCAAACAACACGACCTTGAACGAGCCGATTCACTTACTGTTCATATCGACCGCTCCAAGCAAAGCTGCGGCAACCTACCCGCGTGTGCTCGTTGTACTTGGTGAAAATAGTCGGTCGACGGTGATTGAGGAATACGTCAGCGTAAACGACTCTCCGCACTTCACCAACGCTGTCACTGAAATTGATATCGGTCCAGGTAGTACCCTGGAGCACTATAAGGTGCTGTCAGAAAATCTGGCTGCTTATCATGTTGCCAGCTCAAACCTGCGACTTGGACGAGATAGCACGACTAGGTCCACTTCTGTGACATTGGGTGGGAGTCTTGTTAGAAATGACATTGGCGCGCTCATGAGAGGGGAAGGCGCCGAATGTACGTTAAACGGGCTTTATCTGGCTAACAGCGACCAACTCGTCGATAGTCACACGACGATAGACCACGCCGTGCCACACTGTAACAGTCATGAACTTTACAAGGGAGTACTAAACGGCCACGGACGGTCGGTTTTTAACGGCAAGATTATCGTTCGAATTGATGCCCAAAAAACTGATGCCAAGCAGACAAATCAGGCGCTGCTCCTCTCCGAGGATGCGCAAATTAATACGAAACCAGAATTAGAAATCTTCGCAGATGACGTCAAGTGCACACACGGCGCGACCGTTGGGCAGTTGGCTGACGATGCACTGTTCTATCTTCGCGCACGAGGCCTCGACGAAGCTCAAGCCCGCCGCGTCTTGATTCATGCTTTTGCCAACGATGTGCTAAGCCGAATTTCGCTCGACGCTCTTCGCGCTTATTTGGAGACCGCCTTACTGAAACAATTGCCCATGAAAGGCTTGGAGGCGAGAGCGTGAATCCTCGTAAGAGTGCGTCTGCGACATCAGTATTTGATGTTGAACGTGTCCGCGCTGATTTTCCGATCTTGAAGCGGGAAGTGCATGGGAAACAATTAGTCTATCTCGACAATGCCGCTACCACACAAAAGCCTCGGCCTGTCATTGATGTCCTAAATCGTTACTACAGCACAGAGAATGCCAATATTCACCGAGGCGTCCACTACTTGAGTGAGTATTCAACAAAATCGCATGACACGGCTCGAACAGCGGTGCAACGTTTTTTAAACGCACAATCATCGAGCGAGATTATCTTCACTCGTAATGCGACTGAAGGTATTAACCTCATTGCCCAAACCTACGGGCGTCAGCACGTAAAACCCGGAGATGAAATCGTCATCACGACTATGGAGCATCACTCTAACATCGTGCCATGGCAACTGCTCTGCGAACAGACGGGCGCTTGCCTGCGCGTCGCACCAATCGACGACACCGGCGAACTTCAACTGGACGAGTTTGAAGCGTTACTTAGCTCACGCACGAAATTGGTGTCGGTTGTCCATCTTTCGAATTCGCTCGGAACTATCAATCCGGTCAAGAAGATTATCGACCTGGCACATCAACAGGACATTCCAGTGCTGGTCGATGGTGCTCAGTCGTCGTACCACATGCCTATTGACCTGCAAGCGCTGGATTGTGACTTCTTTGTGTTAACCGGTCATAAAATATATGGCCCAACTGGAATCGGAGCTCTGTACGGCAAGAGTGAACTCTTAAATGCCATGCCGCCCTACCAAGGTGGTGGTGACATGATCAATTCAGTTACCTTTGCGAAGACTACCTACAGCGAATTACCGCACAAATTCGAGGCGGGGACACCCCACATCGCTGGCGCGATTGGTTTAGGAGCCGCACTCGAATATGTCAACAGCGTTGGTTTGGACGCAATCGCTGCACACGAGCGAGAATTACTCGCTTACGGAACTGAGGCATTAACGAGTATTAAAGGACTCCGCATGATTGGCACAGCGCGGGAGAAAGCGAGTATTCTGTCGTTTGTGCTCGACGGCGTCCACGCTCATGACATCGGGACCATCGTGGATCAAGAAGGCGTTGCAATTCGTACTGGTCACCATTGCACGCAACCGGTTATGGATCGTTTTAGTGTTGCAGCGACAGCACGTGCGTCGATTGCGATGTATAACACGCGGGATGAGATAGATGCGCTGGTTAAGGCGCTCGAAAAAGCACGTGGGGTGTTTGCGTGAACCTAGATCTGCGCGACCTGTACCAAGAAGTCATCCTCGATCACAATAAGCGACCGAGAAATTTCGGTGTTCTGGAAGAGGCCGATCGAACTGCTGAAGGGTACAACCCACTGTGTGGCGATAAACTGACGCTTTATTTACAATTCGACGGCGAAGTGATACGCGACGTGCGATTCGATGGGTCCGGATGTGCTATTTCGAAAGCGTCGGCCTCATTGATGACTGAAAGCATCAAAGGAAAGTCCCGAAAAGAGGTCGAGGTGCTCTTTGAAAGATTTCAGGGCATGGTAACAGCCGACAGTGCCACATCACCAAATACGGACCATCTCGGCAAATTGTCTGTGTTTGCCGGTGTACGAGAATACCCGGCACGTGTGAAATGTGCTGTGCTAGCGTGGCATACTTTGAGATCAGCTTTCAGTCTCGAACCCAAGGTTGTAACGACTGAATAACAACAGGAGTGTATGAACGATGGGGATCTTAAATCTTAATTCCGATTCGAGGCTCAATGCGGAACAACCTGATTCGCCAGAAACAGCGGTGCATTCCGATACCGTGACCGTGGAATCAACTCAGAATCTACCAAGACCGGAACCATCTCCAACGTCCAGTGACGATCCTTTAATGACCCTCAAGTTAAAGCCGCGCATCATTGAAGCTATCTCAAAAGTGTATGATCCTGAAATTCCCGTCAATATCTATGAACTTGGATTGATTTACGACATCCGGATCAACGCTGATGCGGTAGTCAAG
>Ga0209019_1001756_pt1 | contig 10630 bp, 6 predicted proteins | sample METZYME_3_300m_FD_187549 | JGI IMG/M metagenome (GOLD analysis project Ga0209019, IMG submission 187549) | Marine microbial communities from oxygen minimum zone in mesopelagic equatorial Pacific - METZYME_3_300m (SPAdes) (version 2) | ecosystem: Environmental > Aquatic > Marine > Oceanic | place... | reverse complement strand
TGCCAACATACGATATTCATCATTTTCATCTCGGAAACTTATAAAATCAACCAACGCATTTTCACCCATGCCCTCAACTACTTCATCTACGGTTACTTGCTTGGTTGATTGACGAAAACGCTGGCTTTGTTCACCAAGTTGAAGTTGGAGCATGTTGACTTTTTCCTCCAAATCAAAAACTATTCGCGGAAACTGTGCTCTGTTTTCTTCAGTTGGCCCTGCCAGAGTGAGTCCCGCCAGTTTTTTTCTGGTCTTAGTCAACTCTTCGGTTATTGACTGCAACTCGGGTGCGCCTGACATCATCACTACCTGTTGAGTTTCACTGGTAATTTTGAGTAGCAGACCCTTGCGCCGCAAACTTACATCAAAAAGATCCCTTGCGGTGCGCTCATCATTCATGCTCAAAAGCATACGTATCAGAGCATGCTGCTCAGGTCTGTGCAGACTTATATAAGACTGTCTTGTATTGTCTCCTGCTACCCAGAGCACACGATCCAAAAAGGCGTTACGCCGTGAAAATCCTTTTTTGAAAACGTCATAAGCATCTTCAGTTTTGCCCATTGTTTTGAGCAGGTCTGCCAGATTGTTCAGTGTTTCAAAAGTATAAGGATGATTCTCTCCTAGTACTTCTTCTTCAAGTTTAAGTGTTTCACGGAATATTTTAAGCGCTTCGTCTTTTTTGTCCTGAACCACATACAGTTCACCAATGTCATTCATGCTGCGCAGGGTGTCCGCATGACGTTTGCCAAAAACTCTTGTCCTTCCTGCCAATGCCGCTGAGATATGCTGTTCTGCTTCACTTAAATTACCAAGTGACTTTTGCACACGGCCAAGATTGTTTAAAGCTTTCAGAGTGTTCTGATGATCAACACCCAATTGCTCGCTCCATAACCGGTGAACTTTTGTGAAAATTGGTCGTGCCTCCTCGAAACGTTTATCACGCAGGAAAAGGTAAGCTAAGTTGTTTTGATTGGATAGCGTGCTGGTGTGTGTTTCCCCAAAAATCTCGGTATTTAATTGAATTACGTTTTTATAATTCAATTCCGAACGTTTAAATTCTCCTTGAGATTCATAAAGAAAAGCCAGGTTGTTGAGCAAAGCAAGTGTGGTGGGATGACGTTCTCCTTGAATTTTCCCTGAGATGGCAAACGCTTTTTTGAAAAGTGGCTCTGCTTCGTCATAAAGACCTTGATTTTCAAGTAATAAAGCGAGGTTATTCATCACAGAAACGGACTGCGGAGATTCTTCACCCAGTGCTTTTTTCATCAGACTCAGGGATTTCCGGAACAGTTTTTCGGCTTTTTGGTAATCGCCAAGGCGTCGGCGGACGCTGGCAAGATTATTCAGGTCTCCCGCAGTATTTGGATGTTCTTCTCCAAGTAATACCAGATCAATTTCGTAAACCTGCTGATGGAACAACAAGGCTTTTTTAAGCTTGCCTGTATCTTCATAAAGCTGAGCCAAATGACTTTTGACCTGTACAACAAGCGGATCCTCTTCTCCGTATGCTGCGACCGCACCCTGAAGACTTTCTATAAATAACGTTTCTGACTGTTTATACTTGCCCTGATGACGATAAATCTCTGCAAGGTTCTCCTTGCTTTCTAAAATTATAAAATTGCCTTCTTCCAGAACTTCCTGCATCAAAGGCAGAGCTGTTTCGAATAATACCTGAGCTTCTTTTAATTTCCCCTGAGAATAATACAACTGTGCTAACTTCACCATTGCTTCAAGAGTGTCTGAATCTTTTTCACCAAAAACAGACTTAAATGCTTTCAGTGCCTGACTGAGCATATCCTCTGCTTCCGCGATACGTCCCAACTCCTGTAAATTCAGGGCCACTGATTTCATCCTGAAAGCACGTTGCGGATCGTCTTCCGGAGAAAGCCGGAGGGCTTCCTGTAGCACCGGTTCTGCCATTTCAGCATCAATAGAATTAAGAAACTCCCCGTAATTGTCAAGTACCAACAGTGTCTCCGTTGCTGCTTCTCCAAAAGAGGCAACGCTGGTTTCAAGTGTCAGCTGGTAAATCTGGTTCGCCTCTTCCAGCTGATCTAGTTCTGTATGAATTTGCGCCAGCAGCATTAAACTTGAAATAGCTTTTAAGGAGCCTGAACCAAAAGCGGTTTCGGCGAGACTTACTGCCTGCTGTGCAGAATCCAAAGCACCATTGAGGTTGCCTTCCTGATAAAGCTGCTCAATTTCCGTCTGACGTAAATTCCATGACTCTTCCGCTTTTTCCGCTGCTGTTTGAGCAAAGGTAGTGTCTGTAAAAGTCAGCATTAGCAAAACAACAACCAATAGTCCTGTGATTACGGGCTTTGAGAATGACTTTATATTACGCATATGGACCTCTTTAGTAATTAATAATGGTCTATTGTACATCATTTTGCGACATTTCTGCCAATTATCATAAAAACAAATGCTTGAAAAAATGCTACTGCATCTTAAACATACTTAATGTCCAGAGTAAAGCTCTCTCAATTCATGCTTTAAAAAAGGAAAACATGATTAAAAACAGGCGCCGCGCTTTGCAGGAAAATTAAACCCCGAAACGTTCCTCTAAACTTTCCAAATTTTGCGAAGAAGTCTCCCACTGTCGGAGATTTTTTGAAAGTTGATCATTCAATTCACTCTTTTCGATTTGTAATTTCTGGACTTCATCTGCAGAAGTTTGCTGGAAAAAATCCTCAATACTAAATTTCGCTTCAATTGCAGAAATTTTTAGTTCAGTCTCTTCAACCAAACTTTCAAAACGTGTCGCCTGTTTTTTTAATTTAGAAATTTCACGCTGCATTTTTTTACGTTTATCATAACTCAATTCCTGCGGTACTGATTCCGGCGTGGCGGTTTGTTCTATTGTCGTCGAAAGTGGTTGCTCGCGGTTGAGATAATCATCGCCAAATTTTTCCAGATATTCCTGATAGCTCCCTGCAAAATCTCTGACACCGTCAGGAGTTAACTCAAGAATGTGTGTTGCTACCTTCGAGACAAAATGCCGATAGTGACTGACGACCAGCACTGTACCTTCAAAGGCTTTCAAGGCATCCCCCAACGCAGCGACACCTTCAAGATCCATGTGATTTGTAGGTTCGTCGAGGATCAGAATATTCCGTTTTTCCAGCATTATACGTGCAAAAAGCAAACGTGCTGATTCACCGCCACTCAAGGTGGAAACCTGTTTAAGTGCCTCATCACCGGAAAACAAAACACGTCCGAGTAATCCGCGGATCGCGCCGATCGGTTCATGGGGCGCAGTTGCATAAAGCCAGTCATAAGCACTGATTTTTCCACGCAGCTGCTCGTGGTGATCCTGCGCAAAATAAGAAATATGTGCCTCATAACCCCACTCGAAAGTACCTTCGTCTGCAGTCAACTGATCCAAAATTATTTTCAGCAAAGTCGATTTCCCAATACCGTTTGGACCAATGATAGCGACTTTTTCTCCACGCTGAATCTCGAAAGAAATATTTTTCAGAACCTCTGTATCAGCAAATTTTTTGCTTACATTATTTACAGTAAGTACAGTTCTTCCGGAGGGCCGTGACTGCACGAAGCTTAAATCCGGAGAGATACGCGAGGAACGTTTTACCTCAGGCACATCCATTTTATCGAGTTGTTTTACACGTGACTGAGCTTGTCTGGCTTTAGTTGCTTTTGCGCGGAAACGATCGACAAAAGACTGTAGCTCTGCAGTTTTACGTTCATAACTTTTTATTTCTTTCAGTTTTTGTGTTTCAGCCAGCACCTTTGCTTCAAGAAATTGTTCATAGTTTCCGGTGTAAAGTCGTAATTCTTCGTAATCTATGTCAACGATATACCCTGCAACCGCGTTTAAAAAATTACGGTCATGCGAAATAAAGATTAATGTGCCTTCGAACTGTGAACATAAATATTTTTCCAGCCAGAGGATTGAAACAATATCCAGGTGGTTTGTCGGTTCATCAAGCAGCAGCACATCGGGTTGTTGAAAAAGCAGCTGCGCCAACAGCACACGCAATTTAAATCCGCCCGAAAGCTCATTCATCGGACCGGTGTGATAACGCTCGCCGATACCGAGCCCGGACAATAATTCCGCGGCAAAAGGTTCCGCTACATAACCTTCTTCTTCTGCTATTATTTCTTCCAACTGCCCCAGCCTGTGTCCGGTTTTAGTGTCGAAATTTTCTGACTCAAGCAGTTTCTCCTTCTCAAAAAGCGCTTCACACAAGACCGGCCGTCCAAGCAAAACCACGTCAATTACGCGATTGTTTTCAAACTTGAAATGATCCTGCTGCAGCACACCTACTTTCAAATCACGGGGCACTGAAATAGATCCGGAATACGGTTTTTCTTCTCCGGTTATCAATCGCAGCAGAGTAGATTTTCCGGAACCGTTTGCTCCTACAAGCCCATAACTTTTTCCGGGATCAAAAGTGACTGTAGATTTTTCAAAAAGTGTCTTTTTGCCATACTGCATGGCTAAGTCAGCAATGCTGATCATTTCATTTTTAAATGCTAAAATTATTTATTCCTGCACCAATGCCCAACTGCCTTTGCTTTTGATACGAAAACAAATTAATCCAACAGTTTTTAAGCTTGTTTTACAGGATGATTCTAGAATAGCTATTTTAGAAAAATACTTGATGAATTTCAATGCAATTCTACGATACTGCTGTACAGACTTCCTTGAATATAAGCCGGACTTAAGTTCTTAATAATTTATTACTCGGGGGTTGCCGAGTGTAGGATATTAAGTTATCTTGAGTTGTGACTTAATTTATAATCAATAAACTATCAACGTCTAATGCTCCGTAATGCAACCATCCGGGAGTACAGCGGAAATTTTGATCCGCGGCTTCCGGATCAGGAATCTCTGCTGATTCAACTCTGCGAGCACCTTTTCCGATCCGGATTTGTTTTTCATGATTCGACTGAAACTGAGATTGAATCCGGGGCCTCGGTGATACGTGACTTTTTTGCTCAGGAAGCAGAAATGCTTCGTGAACTCGTCCCGAGGAAACGCTTCAACAGTTTTTATGATTATCTGAATAATTTCGGCTGGTCTGCGGAAATGCTGCAAAAAAAACTTTGTCTACGAATTCTGAAAGCATTTGATCGGTTAGCAAAAGGTAAACATCATCATTTCAATATCCGTTATAACATCGCGCAAGCTCTGCGTAAACCTGAAAAGCATGCGCTGTATGATCTGCTCTTGTACATTGAAACCTATTACAGCCTGATTTTAGCTAAGCAGCAGACAGCATCCGAAGACACGGCAGAGGAGGCGGATTTTTCAACAATGAAATACAAACTTGAAGACTTGATGCAGTTAAGAAGTCAACTTCAGGTACGCCTTGAAGGACGTGAACTAGTTAAGGGTTTCCTGAAGCATATCGCGAAGACCCGCGGAGTTTCTCCGGAAAGTCTACTGCCGCGAGAGAAAAAACAAGATCGACAATACCCTCCAATTATATTTATCCGGCCCTCAAAACAAACTTCAACTAGCGGAAAGGTGCCGCAAGCTATCCTGCCCAACATTAAGCAAACTCCGGAAAACACGATTGAAGATGATGAACCGGAAATCACTTCTGCCGTAGATGATCAGGAGCAGCAAATGGAAATTGTTCTTGAACCTGAGCTGGAACAATTTGCAGATGCAGTCTCTGCTGAAACAGCTGAAGGAGATAATGCAGAGCAAGTTCCAGAGGATAATCTGCAGGAACTAAATTCTTCCGTAACTCCAACTGAAGAAGAAGATGAAGAAGATGAGGAAATTTCAGCAAGTGCTATTTTTGACGATAATTCAACAGCTCAAGCACCTCAACCAAGCCTTTCTTCCGCGGACCTGCTGAGTGACCTCGATGACGCCGCAGACGAGGAGTTCATTGAAGATGATGATGGTTTGCTACAGGATGATACTGAAGATGACGATGTGGTGTTTGGCAACAAAAAAATAACAAATGCTTCGCTGGAAAAATTTGTGAGGCAGTATGCTGACAGCACGCTAAAATTTCTTTTACGACGTACTTTAGACGGTAGACCATTACCAGGAGAAATTGAGGAAGTCTATGCCGGTTGGGAAAAACGCGGATTATCCCGGAAGCGCTTGAAAAATTATGTACTCAAACTGATGGAGTGGTCAGAAATTCCTGACATGCCAATTCTTGATCTCCTGCAAACACTCCGCGATCGTGTCTACGAAGTTTCTCAAAAAACGTAGAGGTGATGGTTTCTTAAAAACTCTGAAAACCATAAATTGTGATTTTTACGAATACACCTGAGTTAAAGAATTTGCCTTTTCATTGGCTCAATTCTTCACTTAATTTTGAAAAATAGTCCAAACTTTCCGGATTAGCAAGAGCAGCGGTATTTTCAACAATTTCGTGTTTAATAGTCTGCAAAGCAGCTTTTTCCACTTTTTTTCCACTGATCGTTCGCGGCACTTCCGGAATTGCTAATATCAAAGACGGCACATGACGCGGAGTATTGTCCCGCCGAACAGCCGCTTTTATTTTTGCTACCAGTTCCGCATCAAGTTGAAGACCGTCACGTAAAACCACAAACAGCACGATCCGTACATCACTTTCCCAGGGCTGTGCAACAACGAGACTGTCCATTATCTCCGACATTTCCTCCACTGGACGATAAATTTCAGAAGTGCCAATTCGCACACCTGCGGGATTAAGCACAGTATCGCTTCTGCCGAAAATAATCACACCTCCGCGTTCCGTAATTTCAATAAAATCACCATGCGTCCAAACTCCGGGAAACTGCTCAAAGTAAGCCTGATGATATTTTTCAGCAGCTTTATCATTCCAGAAACAGATTGGTGTTGACGGAAAAGGGGTAGCACAAACCAGTTCGCCTTTTTCACAAACTACTGATTTCCCTTCAGGATTATAAGCAAGAATATCCATACCCAGACCTTTGCACTGAAGTTCCTCCGAGTAAACCGGCAGATTAGGATTACCGCCCATGAAACAACCGACAATATCTGTTCCGCCTGCGACAGACATCAACGCGACCGAAGCAACTTCCGCATAAACCCATGAGAATAAATCCGACGGCAGCGGAGATCCGGTTGACAAAATCACCCGCAGTGAATTCAGCTGATTATTTGCTTTTGGTGAGTAACCGGCTTTGTTCACCGCACCAAGGAACTTCGGGCTTGTGCCAAAATGCGTAATGCGCTGATCATCTATTAAACGCCACATTCGACCCATATCCGGGAAACCAGGTGCGCCGTCATACAAAATCAGTGTTGCACCTGACGCAAGACCACTCGCCAGCCAGTTCCACATCATCCAGCCGCAGGTGGTAAAATAAAACAAACGATCACCAAACTGTACATCCGCGTGATAACGGTGTTCTGTCAGATGCTTGAGCAGGGTTCCACCTGCACCGTGTACAATAGATTTCGGCAAACCGGTTGTACCTGATGAATAAAGAATGTAAAGCGGATGATCAAAAGGCAGTTGTGCGAATGCTAAAGGCCCTGCGGAAGTATCGAGCAGCGCTTCCCAAGGCTGTTCTTTGCCCTGCAGTTCCATCGGAGTTTCAGTAAATGCTGCAACAAACACGGATTCAATGGAGGAAATGCGCTGACTGATTTCACGGATTTTATCCAAACATTGATGTTCTTTACCGTTGTAATTATACGCATTGACTGTGATTAAAATTTTTGGTGAAATCTGCCCCAGCCGGTCGTAGATCCCGTTAATACCAAAATCAGGTGAACAGGAAGACCAAATTGCGCCCAGACTCGCTGCAGCCAGCATACCGATAACTGCTTCAGGACAGTTCGGCAGTACAGCCGCCACTCTGTCATTTGCTGTAACTCCGAGAGCCTTCATTCCGGAAGCACATTGTGCTACCGCTTTTCGCAGGTCTGCATAACTCAGCGAACGTGTTGAAGCGTCTTCACCAATAAAACAAAGTGCTTCATTTTCCGCCTTTCCCTGTGCCAGCAAATTTTCTGCAAAATTCAACCTTGCTCCTGTAAACCAGCCTGAAGGTTCAGTTCCAATCTTTTCGCTGAAGCTTGTTTTACTCATCACTTTACTCCAGGGCACGGAGCAACGCACCTCACAATCACGCCAGACTTCTTCCCAGAAAAGTTCCGGAAACTCAATTGACCATTGGTGCAGGGTTGAATATTTGATATTCGGCAGTTTGTATTTTTGCTGAATTTTCTTAGAAAAATGTGTGAGCAGGGTTTTTTCTATTTCTTGCTGACTTGGCTGCCAAAGAGGCGTGGACATTTTTTCTCCGTTTTTTATTTAAATTTTAAATCGATCAACCTAGACGTGATAGTGCCTCCCCAGTTTTCCGGAACAATTTCGTCTATCGGAAAACCAAACTCTTTTGACTGTCCTGGTTCCAATGCAGCAGAATCACTGAATGAATAATTGTTGACAGGAAAAAATTTGTGTACCGTTGAACGTTCGCCTGCTTCATCAAAGAACTCTACACTCATTGTCGCAATCTTAATAGTGCGTTCACCATTATTCGAAATGATACCAAAAATCGCTGTTCCCAACTTGCCTTTGGAAGTCCCTGCGCCTATCCTGACATCCTGAAGTTCAACTTTGCTGAGTTCATTTTGTAATTCTTCGCGCTTCATTTGCTGGAAATAAATAGTAAGAATCAACAGAATAATTATGACAACACCCAGTACGGCGAAGGGTTTGTAACGTATCAAAGACATGACTTAATGCTCCTGTGGTATAATTCGGCGGCTAAGCTGTGGCTCTTAACTATAGATAAACAATCAGGTCAATGTCCAACTTTTTGAACAGTTTTAATAAAACTTGAATAATACGCCTTGAATGTTATTCTCAGTTCTCGAGAGAAGAGCTTTGCCAGTTTAAATTGATTTAATTGATTTTTTTAAAAAATGTATTGTAGAAGACGTTACCCATAGATATAGTATGTCTACAGCGTTCTCAATGTCTTCGCTAATCCGAGCTTCTGGAAGAAGTTAAAGACGTCTTTGGATGAGAATGCCGGCGGGTGGTAATGCAATAAAATATCTCAACAAAACAAATCCATGAATTTTACGACAAATCGGGGGAGCGAATGGTAAAAGTAGACATCGTGAGGGCAATCCAACTTGGAACTGATCTGCAGTTCGGTGAAGCAGAAAAATTGGTCAATGATATGTTGGAAATGATCAAAGAGAAATTAGAAAAAGGTGAGGATGTTCTCATCACAGGTTTAGGCAAATTTGAATTACACGACAAAAAAGCACGGCCCGGACGTGACCCTAAATCAAAAAGGGATTATGAAATTTCTGCACGTCGTGTGGTGACTTTTCATCCTTCTAAAGTCTGGCGTGATGAGTTAAACAATAAAAATTAAGTCATAAAACCTTCATGCATTTTAAAGCAGTTTGCTTTGATTTAGACGGCACATTGCTTGACAGTTTAGCCGATCTGGCAAATTGCACGAATAAAATCCTCTTAAAACGCGGGTTCCCGCAACACCCTGAGGAAGCATATCGCTACTTTTTAGGTGACGGAGCGAAAATGCTGATGACCCGTGTCCTTCCTGAAAAAGCCCGTAAGGAAACCCTCATAGAAGAATGCCGACAGGATTTTGAAACTGCTTATCGTGACTGCTGGGATGAGCAGACTGTTCCTTACAAAGATATTCCTGAATTACTTAATGCACTGCAGAAACGTCAACTTCAACTGACTGTACTTTCCAACAAACCACATGAATTTACTCTGCTCGCAGTTGGACACCTTTTACCGGACTGGAAATTTGAAATGATCCTGGGACAGCGCGAAGGTGTTGCACCCAAACCGGATCCTGCAGGGATGTTGGATATTTGTCAACAATTGGACATTCCAGCAGATGCTTTCCTATATCTTGGTGATACTGCGACTGACATGAAAACCGCGGTTTCGGCAGGATGTTTCCCGGTTGGTGTACTTTGGGGATTTCGTACTGAAGAAGAGCTGAGGGACAATGGCGCACTTGCCATTGTCAAAGAACCTTTTGATGTACTGGATTTGCTTAAACAGGGAAATCAGCATTAACTAAAGTCAAACACAAAAAATACTTCCTGGATCCCATATCACTCAATTATTAAGAGCCTCTTTCAAGGCTTCCGCCACAAAGTGTGTTACCATTTTTTTACGGAAACCCAGTGTCATATCCGTATTGTCCATTGGTTTCGCCAACTTTGCCGCAAGCTGTGCTGCGGCTTCAATCCGCTCAGTAGTGAGTCTTTCCCCAACTAACACTTTTTCTGCTTCATAGGCCCTCAAAGGAGCTGAAGCAACCGCCCCCAAAACAATCCTGATTTCAGCACAATCAAGAGTGGACCCTGTGCTCCCGGGGGCACCGGACCTTCCGGAATTTTCAAGACGCAGCGCTGTTGCCACTCCCAGAATTGGAAAATCGATAGAGTCACGTCTACGTAATTTTTTATAATTCATTTTCCAGCCTTCATGTTCAGGCAGGCGAATAGAAACGAGCAATTCGTCCGGAGTTTTGTTAAGAAAATCAGCACCGTCATTTTTATAAAATTCCGTTGCCGGAACCGTCCGTTGACCTTCCGTACCCTCCAAATTAAATTCCGCGTTCAGGGCCAGTACGACTGGAGCGCAGTCTGACGATGAAACCGCCAGACATTTCGGGC
>Ga0209019_1001753_pt1 | contig 10637 bp, 10 predicted proteins | sample METZYME_3_300m_FD_187549 | JGI IMG/M metagenome (GOLD analysis project Ga0209019, IMG submission 187549) | Marine microbial communities from oxygen minimum zone in mesopelagic equatorial Pacific - METZYME_3_300m (SPAdes) (version 2) | ecosystem: Environmental > Aquatic > Marine > Oceanic... | reverse complement strand
TCTCAACGAAAAGTTTGACAGTCAATCGGACTAAATTGGTACTAAAATCGATGGTAGTTCAATACAAGGTAAGATTTGAAAGGGAACTACTTGAAAAAAACATCGCTGAGAAAGCTACGGCCTTCAGCAGCTTTTGCTGATGCCGCACCAATCAAGGATTCGTTCAGAGCTTGTCCTCTGTTTGAGTCTTCTTCTTCGCAGTCACAGAATAGAGATTCACCTACTCCGCAGTCACGCAATTACTACGCTGAAACCTAAACGAATTTCGGCACAACTTCATCCGGAATTACTCATTGCAACCGCACAGCCCACATAAGGATAGCGGGATGTAGGTTGTGGGAATTTGAGAAAGCAGGAATTGGCATTAGCACCGTCAGTTAGAATCCTGACTTCAGTCAGGATCTCATTTTCTCCAAGATCTGTTACCCAAAGCCCGGTAAAAAACAAACGGATCAATTGTACGTTCCACTGCTGATTCTTGAGCGACAATGGTGGCTTCAAGCGCCAGGACAACTCCCGGATGATCAGCCCCTGGATCAGAGTGTACCAAAAATTCAACAATGGTCCCGCGATTCCGGACATGCACATCACCAATCTGTAGGGCAGTCTGGCCTAATCCAGGAGTTTTTTGCTGGGTCATCAAATCAGAAGATTCGATCACCCAGTGTGTTACACAAGCACCAATTTACACCTTATTGATCAGGCCGCCTCTTCTTTAGTCATTGCAGCGCCTAGTTTGGCTGATATTGAGCCAAAGATCGCTCCAACCGCTAAAGAAATTGACATTATTATCAACGGGTTGGTAAAAGCAGCACCGAACAGAATTTCTTGTGTTAACATGTTTGGTGTCTGCAACAAATAGCCAAATGTAGACGCAAAACCGAATACGGTGCCAGGGATTGCAGAAAGCGCTGGAATATTAGCAGCAATACACAAAATAAATATAGCAACCGCCACAACAATCCCGGCCCATAGGGGGAGTCCGAGTTGTGCTGCGAGAGGTATACTAATGATAACAATTGCTGACAACCAAGCCATAATTACGCCGAAAATCCCGCAAACGATCACATTTTTCATGGCTTCCGGGGTAGCCCCAAGAGCAAAAAAAGCTCCCCAACCTATAAAAACCGGCCATATTAAAACAAAACCGCCTACCACCCCCAATGCCAAGAATGTTGCCAGTCCGCCTAGGAGGGCAATACTTAGAGAAAGTGCTGTAAGACTTTTCATATTCAACTCCTTTTTTTACCTCTGTTAATTATTTAAGTCAAATTTCGTATTGAGGTGGATACAAAACCCAACGGACAGATATGGGTTTCACAGCTTTAAGGTGAACCCATCCTGGTTTCTACCAGACGGTAGTTCACATTCCAAAAAAATTTTGCAGTTGCAACAATTACATGTTTAAATCTCCATTTCACACCTCCGTTAAACTGAATCGAAAAGAAGAAGGATTTTATTTCTGTCATTTGTTCTTCATTCAGGAAATGATGTGGGGAATACATGGGGTTCTTCTTTGTGGATAACAAACCAAAGATTATTCGTTGTGCCAGAAATCCTTGAAGTCCAAGTGATTCCATCCGAAGAGTTATATTTACACCTTCCAAACCATCTTTCATCCATTTGATGTCTTGGTTGTTACATTCCAACTCATTTCGGATGTCTATTCACCCGACCACACCGACAGTTCTCTTATACTATAAAATATTTTTTGTATAAGTTATACTATAATAATCAATTTATATAAATTTCTGCATACGCAGTAATTTTTAAAAATTGGAGCACACACCTTTGAAGGTGCTGTCCCTTTGGATCAGTTCGATATGGTATCCGCTTGGGTCGAGGGCAAATGCAATCTGCCTCATGTTGCCGTCTTCCGGCTTCTTGTGAAAAGGAACACCCCGTTCAATCATCTCGTGACACATGCCTTCCAGGTCGTCAACAATGAACCCAATGTGTCCAAAGCCTCGCCACTTTCCATCGTTTCCGGTGGAAATCTGAAACTCTTCGTCACTTTCAGTTCCGTGGTTATGGGTTATTTCTAGGATCGGGTACCACAAAGAATGGGTAAACTCGCTGGCTTCGGTGCTGTTTGGATCGATTTGTTCCTTATCGTACCGCTCTTTCTCGTCTGGCGTGAGGACGGACGTCAGGAAATAGTTCGTAAAATCATTGGGAATCTCCATTTTTCTCATCAACTGCATTCCCATCACATTTTGATAAAAATCAACCGTCGCTGCAGCGTCCTTCACGCGCAGCATGGTTTGCGACAGATTGGCAGAAACGCCGGGAAAAGATCGGCTACGAGCCACCAGCTCAATCCAATATCCATCGGGGTCTAGACAAAATGCGAGTCCCTTCATCCGACCTTCGTCCGGTTTTTTTTGAAAACGTACCCCTTCCTCTTCCAATGCTGCTGAATACGCATAGACATCATCGACATTGAAGGCGACGTGACCGAAACCTCTCACCGGTCCATTTTCGATGAATAAGCTGCTGTCTCGAGGTAAATCACGCCCGCCGTTCCCACTCCAAACCGAGAAATCCGGATCGTCCTCACTCCCGTGGTTGTGTGTGAGTTCCAATGTGCATTGCCCCGTCATGTTCCACAAATAGTTTTCGGAGGTGGGAGTCCCAGGTTCACCACAACCTTCGAAGGAAGCCGACGGACGTTCCAAAAAATATAGACTGAACTTCCACTGTGGGAAATCGTATTTATGAACCAGTTGCATCCCGAAATGTTTCTCATAAAACGGCACGCTCACTTTCGGGTCCTTGATTCGCAGCATGGTCTGCTGCAGGACCGCATTGTATTTCTTTCCTAAAGCTTCCATATTTCTAAATGTAAAAAAATTATCGTGCTATATTTATATACTCGCGCTGCAAAATATATATTTGATGTCTTGCAAGTTAGACTATATGTTCAGTTTGTACAAGGTAAATCCCCAATAAAATCTCAATATTTGCTAATTATTTACACTTTAATATAAGAAATATAGGAAAATTAAAAACCTGTCAAGGAAATAATTTCACCTTTTCATCAGCACTAGGTGTAGTGTCGAAAATTCGCTCTTCTTGAGTTTGGGATTATTGGGTGGAATTTTAGTTCGCCCCATCCGAGAAAGGTCTCTACAAATCTTTTGACTCCTCTGAGAAACCGCAAGAAGCTGCGGTGCTCTCAAATCTACCTAAGGCCTTTAAAAGTCAGGTTCAGGAGGGTCGAGATAGCCTGCAAATTCGCCGATTGGGGTTAGTTTTACAAGAATTGGTGATTGATCGATTTCTTTCTTAAATTTAGCCCATGGTCCAATTAGAGGAAGTTCATCTTTACTTAAATCAATCAGAAAGACTTGGCTGGTGTTCTTTTTCTCACTAAAGATACCAGCGGTCCATATTTTTCAGTGAAGGCTTTGAAAAGGTCGCTAACTTTAGCTTTAGTTAATTAGATGAGGGTCTCTTTCACATTGGTTAAGAAAAGCAGCCGCATAATACTTTAAGCAGGTCTTTCCTGGAATAAACCTGCTAAGTTGGATCACTGCAAGGAGTTGATGGATTTTTCGAGATAAAAATTTTCAACTTTTAAGAAACCATTAATCATCATTTTTCCTTGATTTGAAACTGATATTTAAGTTGAACTGCTTGAGGTTGGTGATTGGACCACGACATACAGTACTCTTGGACTATTTCAGGTTGTAACGTGGCTTTCAAATCAGAAATTGTTTTTTTAGCAAAAGCATCTACAATCTGGGTGCCATCATGATAGTGGATATCAAAGGTAAGAGGATCTGAGGCTTCAAAGGAATACACCACTTCATTTTCTTGCAGTAACTTTAAGCATTCCTCATGTGTCGCCAAAGACGGTAATTGTATTTTAACCTGATCTTTCATTTTTTGACTTGGTGGCATCTGCATGTAGACGACAGCGACTATTATAAACACCAAGAATGTTGCCATAGCAAACCCCACTATCCATATCCTTGCCTTTGATACTGACTGGCTTTCCATTGTTTGACTCCTCCCTATTAAATTTTTGTTATACTAAAGTATACAGTATACATAATTACGATGCAATTGGCTGGGCCAGTATCCACAGACTCACCATTGTGTAGCCAACCATCAATACAAGCATTGGATATTGACTGCGGAGGGCCAAATTGTGATCTTGTATTGCCCTCAGAGAGATGAGGTGGGCTATGTAAACAGCAATGATATGTCCTAGTACTATTGCGATTACAGCAGTATACCAGGCAAACTTGGCTCCAACAATAGCAATGTTCACCTTGTATTGAGCCGTGCCAAATAGATTCCAGCCAAAACCGAAAGGGTCGGAGATGAGGGGGAAAACCAATTGTCCCTGGATGAGAAGGTAAGTTAGGTAATGGGCAAGATGATAGGCAAGGGATATGGGGATAAGCGAGTAAACAAAGACGCATGCTATCTCAATAATGGAACTCTGTGTTCTGCTGGTTATTTTCATGAGAGCAGAAAACCCAAGGTACGTCACAATGAAAATGCCTGAAAAACAAATGAGACTTATCGTGCTAGCTACCATTTCCTGTCTTAAATGTGGAGAAATGGTACCTAACCATTTCTGAATGGTTTCCCATACTGGGGTGGCTTCAAACCCATCAAAGGTTATTGTTGCCAAAATCAACATTAACAAGGCCATGATTGAAGGGGAAACGTCTTCATTCCTGAGCAATCCTACAGAATAGGGACGTAAGTTGAGTTCACGTTTTTGGGGATCAGCTATTCTAAAACAATAGTTACAGTCAATACACTGTCCATCACTGTCCAAGCATCCAGCTTTGCAGGTTTTACATATATTGGTATCTGTGACCCTCAGTTCTGTTGGTGCAAAGCGAGCCAAAAACCCAAAAATAAGCGAGAAGGCTTCCCCATGGCCAAGCCAACGTTCTTTTCCAAATAAGAACATACCCCCCCAAGTAATCACTGAGTATACTAGGGCCATCCATGCAATATTGGAAGGTTCGGCCGAATGAGGGAACACAAGCTCGATCCATGCGAAACAAAAGAATAATAGAAATCCTGGCCAAACGCCCATTCTTTCTGGATAAGGGAGATTCCTGGCCACTTCGCCTGGGAGTCCGAACAGTCGATATAGGGATTCAATCCACTCGAAACTAATCTTCCATGGATTGATTAGCATCCAAATATTCCCAACCAGAGCAGAAAAAAAGGCAACCCCAACCCACCAAATTACCCAGACAAATACAGGGGCTATGTTCTTGGTGGCAACAGAACTGCCTATGAATCCCGAAAAAACTACTAATACTAACAACAATACCGAGATAACCTTGATTGCTAAGACTAAGGTTGGAGACACAAGGGCTCTGCCAATCCTCCACCTTAATAAGTCTAACCGTGGATAATCAAAAGTATGATCTGGTCTTTTTACAAAGATGCCAATAATTCCGAAAGATAATACCACTGCCATGCCCGCACCCGATATGTACAACCATAAAGGCACAGGGAGGTCATACCGCTCACCAAATCCATGAGCGAAACTTATAACAGGTGTAAAATATAATTCCCATGCCAACCAAAACATGAAAAGAAATCTTAATTTTATGTGGTTTAGATTCAGAATTTTCATTAAATCTCCATACTGAAAGCCGGTTAATAGACGGTCAAATTTGTTTTTAAGAATAGTGTATTATTCGTTGAGGGTGGTTTTCACTCCACTCTACCACCCTCTCTGAAAATTTAGCTATTGACAGCATATTTGTACACTGAGGAATAAACTGTATGGATGCTAATTGGGATAAACCTCAAGATATCCAATTGCTTGTTCCTCTTCTTCATGCTCCTTATGATCCCCATGATCTCCGTGACCAGACGAAGCTTCTTCTTTATGCTCAGTGGCATGGTCTGAAGTCCCTTCAGAATGGTTGCCTTCTGCCTCATGTCCTCCATGTTTTTGTTTCTTTTTATTATGTGCGTGTTCTTCTTTGGCATGAAAGGTTATTTTGAATCTTCCCGTGGCGTTTGCCTCAAAATGAAGGTTTCCTAACTCGCCTTTTTTAACTTCGTTTTCTATGTCATAGCCATGAATATGCATAATCCCATTTTGCATGGTCTTTATATTCAAGGTGACTCTATCATTTTGTTTGACTCTTATGACTTTAGGCACGAGTTTTATCATGTTTTCTGAATCATGATGGTCATGTTCTATCATCACCGACATCTTCAAATTCTCCGCCTGGACTAGGCTGAATCCAGCGAAAAAAAACACGATAAAAAGAGCCTTGAGGCTAATTGGAAAAAATAAATTTACAAACTTCATAAGGTTCTCCTTTAAAAAGTTGGCTGATGCAAAAACATCAAGATAATTTCCTGAATTTCCAGTGATTGTTTCACCCATTTTGCAATTACAATAGGTTGTCGTCATACTTTCCTGAATTGACAGAATAACACGGAATCTACATGACAACAGAGACTAGTCTCCTTATTTTAGCGGACACCGATCACACATGCCTTTTCTACATCAAGTCAAGAAAAGTATTTCCACTAAGAAAAAATAGAATAAAGAACGTAGTCCTCCCTCTCTATGAAAACTGGAAGCAGGAATAAATATTTTTATTAGTAATTAAGCTAGGGGAAAATGGGGCGGACCACGTGTAAGATACTGGCCGAGTAAATAGATAGGGATTAGGTGGAGTTCCATCTTATTAAGCAACTGATTTGGAAACCCCTGTCTCCATAGTATGTAGTGTTGAGACAACTCAAAAAATGGATTTGCATTCCAAATACCTAAGGCAAAACAAGTTTGATCAAGGTCTGTGGCAGGGTGTTGGTCCGGCAAATTAGCAGAGGTTGTTTCGGTTTTGGAATGGTGAGTATGATTTTCAGACCTACTAGAGTGGGAATGGAGACTAACCCCATGATGTACCCAGTGGGTCGGGACGATACTCCACCAACTCAAGAGCAGGAACACCAGACTTACCACTCCTAAGTAGGAGGGCTTGTTGAAAACTTTGAGTGAATAATTCGGATTCATAATTAGGGTGTGTCTACAATCAACCAGAGATGTGCCATGTTTTCATTTTTCAGCAGAGGTGTAGATATGACAAAAAACTGTTTCACGACGAGCATTAATAGTTGGTTTGTTTTTAATGTTAATGATATGGCCCAATAGATTTTTTGTCAAGTTATATGGAACGTATTTTGTTTAAGATAATAAATGTGAAGAATATAGTGAACCCCATAAATGGGACAATGTGCTAAGGTGTATTTCCAATCAAATGGAGATAACAAATGGGAAGAAAAAAGTACAGCAGGGAAGAGAAGTTGCCAAGAAGGAAGCGTGAATAATACAATGAAAAACAAACAAAAATACACCTTAATTCATGAGAAAAACTGTCCTTGACTTGGGGTCCACTACAGTTTACCCTAAACCAACGATAGGAAACCAAATGAGACATATACTCATCATCCTCTCAATCCTTCTTCTTACTTCCCCTATGTTTGGAAATGGTGAGGAAACTAGTGTTTTATAAGAATGGGAAACACATAAATCTTATTCATTATACCACTAAAAAATGAGTGAAATATCTAGTAGTCAAAGGGTTTTATTATTAAGAGAGTTAAATGGAGAATTGAAATGGTTTAGTAATGGTGATGTTAAAATTTGGATTCGAGTTTTCTGGAAAATGTGCACCAATGGAAAGTATGTAGGGGAAATTAAAAATAGGGAACCCAGTGGATCTGGGACACTCACTTTGTCTAATGGAGGAAAATACGTAGGGGAATGGAAGGAGGGGAAAGAACATGGTCAAGGAACATTCTCTTTCCATGATGGAAGAAAGTATGTTGGGGAATGGGAGAATGGAAAGGTACATGGTCAAGGGGAATTCATTTGGTCTAATGGAGACAAATATGAGGGGGAGTGGAAGAAGGGTGAAAAACATGGACAAGGGGAATTCACTTGGTCTAATGGAGACAAATATGAGGGGGAGTGGAAGAAGGGTGAAAAACATGGTCAAGGGACAGTCACTTTTTCTGGTGGAGGAAAATGGATAGGTGAGTTCAGAAGAGTTAAACCTTGGAACACTACAGGATACGACAAAGACGGAAACATCATTGGAAAGTTCGTGAATGGAGTGGAACAATAAGTAACCTCACTAAAACATTCAAATTACATTCTAGAAAAACTAATTAGTTGATGTTATACTCCTGTTTCTTTTGAACACTTTATTGTCGGAAGCGTTCATAATGTAACTTTTATAATTATAGAAAGGAAAAAATGTCAGCATTAGAAATTGTTCAACAAGGATATGCAGCATTCGGTGAAGGTGATATGGAAAAACTTGCATCATTGATGTCTGATTCTTATGTTGGGAAATTACCAGAATCACTTCCAAATGGAGGAACGTTTAACGGTCCAAATGATTTTATCCAAAATTGTCTAGGAAAGATTCCAACACTTTGGTCGGACTTCGAAATAGAACCAATTCAATTATATGAATCTGGTAACACTGTATTTTTCCATGGCAAAATAACTGCAGGTGGGAAAACATCTGAAACAATGCATATGAGTGTTATTGAGGACGGTAAATTTGTAAAATTTCAAGCATTTGATGATAGTGCAACTTTGAATTCTGTTGCAAAAACTTGATCATCAATTTTTGTGAGGGACAATTAAATTTGTTCCTCATCAATCTATCAAATCTTTTTTCAAGATTTACTTCTTTTGTTGTTTTTTCCGAAAAGGACTTTAACTCATATGGAGGCTCTAAACTCCAAGGGTCTGATGGATTTCAACAGTCTCTACTCAAATCACCTTTTAGGTCGTTGAGAGATAAATGAAAGTTGATTTGTGAGTTCTACGGAACATTGTTGGAAAAATGTGGTGAGGTTGCGTTTCAGTAGGACAAATAAAATCGAAATTAAGGACTCAGACAAATACTGAAAAAGGGAATTATGTTAAAAAAATGGGCAAATTACTCAACTCAAAAAAAAATAATATACATCATTTTTAATGTATTAATAATAACTGGGTTACTTACAATTTTAGCGAACCTCAACTCCATACTTGAATACATTCTGGACTTACCGATTCCATAAAACTAAAAAGGTCAGATGTGAGGTCTGGTTGCCATCTTCGCTGTACAAAAGGAGACAGTATTTTTGTTGTAGTTGGTCAATTGGAAACCTTCCTCACCTCTTCGGATCGAAGCACATGGTCTTCAAGAAATTCCGGAATATCATACAATTTCTATGCAGTCACCTACGGAAACAGTACCTTCGTAACTGTGGGTTATTTAGGAATACTACTCACTATATTGGAGCCCAAAAATGAGACAGTGTGTTAAGGTGTATTTTCAATAAACAGAAAAATATCTCTGCAATCTTCCCAATTCTTGTAAAATCTACTTACCTTTTGATATAATATATTTCTCAAATCAATAACACAAAGGGTGGAAATGTCCAAAAAGCAAAAAGTTTTTTATGTTGGTGGTGGGGGATGAAGGAGAATGTAGGTATGGAGAATTTCATGGTCAAGGAACCTACACTTGTGATGGTTTAAACGAGTATTTAAGTGAATGGAACTATGGAGTTCAAGTTGAAAAAGGAATATTCCCTTTTTTGCGTCAGCATTGCTGAAAATACTATTACATAACTATTTGGGAAAATGTCTTCTTTTGAAAAGAAGATGATTACTACGACTCTAGAATCATTTGAAAAATTATGTTTCAATTTAATATACAATTTTTTTTAGGAAGTATTTGTAGTGTCTTACTTTTATCAACATTGATTAATTATATTTTTTTACGAAATACTAAAGAACCTAGAAAGGATATAATATCTATATTAGCTGCATATAATATCTTAGGTGGTATTATGGTTGCTTTTTCTTTAGGAGAAAGACTTGTATTTGCTAAAGCATATTTATTTCTTGCACCAGCAGCAATTATAGTTCTAATAGTTCAGTTGTTGAGATTCAAATATAAAAATAAGCAATAATTGGTGTCCAATCCACAATCTTGCCCCTCTGTCACTCTCTTAGCTGTGTGATTGCCCCCCACTAATTCTTAAAAGTCAGACACCTTCCAAGTAAAATCCCCACATTCTTGTAAAACAAACGAAATAATGGTATATATTAGGTTTTCCTAAACTTCCAATTGGAAACCAAGTGAAAGATATACTCACAATCACTCTCTCCCTCTTTCTTCTGACTCCCCATCTTTTTCCCGAATAATGGTGAAAAAAGAGTGTGACAAGTAGTGGTTGCGAAAAAAGAAGTGAAATCCCCCACTTGGAGGTCTAGGTTCGCTTAATTACGTTGTCTAAGAAAAATCTTTTTCATTGGTATGAAAAGCAATCATAGAACTTAATATGAAATTTTAGCCTTTTGTTCTTCTCAGGAGGTTAAAATAAGAAACATAAAAATAAAAAAATTTAGGGCTAGAGTTAGGCAGTAATTCCATCGACTGGGCCTTGCGGTATTCTGACAAGGCCCTTCATTCAACTAACTATTTACAGATAGAAAAAATTACTATGGATTTGGGAGAAACTGACAAGGTACGGCCGCTGATCAAGGCGGTACGAGAGATGGTGAATGATGAGATAGCCCCCATGGAAACAGAGTTCCAGGGAGAAGTTGGGCGGTCGGG
>Ga0209019_1001744_pt1 | contig 10666 bp, 10 predicted proteins | sample METZYME_3_300m_FD_187549 | JGI IMG/M metagenome (GOLD analysis project Ga0209019, IMG submission 187549) | Marine microbial communities from oxygen minimum zone in mesopelagic equatorial Pacific - METZYME_3_300m (SPAdes) (version 2) | ecosystem: Environmental > Aquatic > Marine > Oceanic... | reverse complement strand
TCTTGCCCTCGACCATCTGGGTCAGGTGAACCGTTGCTTCCTTTTCCTTGCAAATATCGCAGAGCATCCGTCTGGAAAATAAATCGTGTAAGTGCCTCCTGAACAGCGGGGCTAGGTAAATTAGCCCGCAACAACTGCGAATACGTAGCACAAAACCTGCCAGAACAAAAGGCGCAAGCCGGTAAAAATGCCCCTCGGGAACTTGGCCAAGCGTTTGGCTAGTTCGGTGGGATGTTGGCTGGGTTCAGCGCTTGGCGATATGCTCGCCGGAAACCTTCGTTAGTTCCTTGTATGCCTTGACGACCTTTTTGGTGACCGGCCCCGGCTTGCCGTTGCCGATGACCCGTTGGTCAATCTTCACCACCGGCACGATCTCCGCGCCGGTGCCGGTGAGAAAACACTCGTCGGCGTTGTACAGGTCGTACCGCGTCAGGTTGGGCTCCGAAGTCAGCACGCCCAGGTCGGCCACCAGGTCGATCGCTGTGCCACGCGTGATGCCGTGCAGCGCTCCTGACGAAAGCGGCGGCGTGAACATTCGGCCGTCCTTGAGGATGAAAATATTGTCGCCGGTGCACTCGGCCACGTAGCCCTCGGCATTGAGCATGATCGCCTCCTCGTACCCGGCGATGTTCGCCTCGATCTTGGCCATGATGTTGTTGAGGTAATTGAGCGACTTGATGGCCGGGTTGACCGCATTGTGATGATTGCGCGTGGTCGCCACCGTCACGATCTCCATGCCCTTTTTGTAAAGGCTCGGTGGGTAAAGCTGAATCTTGCCGGCGATGATGATCACCTGCGGGTTGGAACAGCGGTTGGGGTTCAGGCCCAGCGTGCCACGCCCGCGCGTGACGACCAACCGGATGTAGCCGTCGGTGAGCTTGTTGCGGCGGCAGGTCTCGAGAGTGGCCTCCATAAACTCCGCATGCGTCATCGGCAGGTCGAGAAGGATCGCCCTGGCCGAGTAAAACAGACGGTCGATGTGCTCCTTCAGCTTGAACACTCGGCCGTGATACGCACGGATGCCCTCGAACACGCCGTCGCCGTAAAGTAGTCCATGGTCGAACACTGACACTTTCGCGTTTTGCTCGCTGTAAAATTTGCCGTTGATGTAAACCTTCATTCCCGAAAGCGGCGGGAAACCTACTGGAAACCCGCCCCGCTTGGCAAGGACGCACGGGGAGCCATTTACCTGCAGCTTGACCGGGTGGACAAATGTATCGAGTTGCTGGACAGTCTGAAGGACAAGCCACTTGGCATGGAGATTGGCGAGTTGAAAACCGATACCACTTGGGATGCGGTGGGGGAACACAAAGTGTTCAAGCGATGATCAGGCAGCCGAACCCAGACGTGGGCCGGTGAATAACTTGGCCTGTGCTTCGGCCATCGCTTGGCATAGCTTGTTCGTCGATGCCCGGTGCGTATCATCAACTGCTTGACGCCGCCATTGGCCACCTCGAGTCGCTCAAGCAGCGGGGGGTGCGCTACGTCGATGTATCGCCGGAGTTACTGTCGCGCCTGGCCAAGCCGACCACACAAAAAACTGCTGCGGCACCGCTTGGTCAAGCGCCGCCAGCCGTCATTTCGCAGCGCTCCGATGAGCCGGATGTTTACCATTCACCCAAGCTCTCCGCGGCCGAAAAAGAATCCGCGCTGGCCAAGCTGCGTGACGAGGCGCTGGCCTGCGTCCGATGCGGGCATCTCGTTTCGTCGCGAACGCAGGTCGTGTTCGGTGTTGGCACCGTCCATGCGGACCTGGTGTTCGTCGGCGAGGCGCCGGGGCAGGACGAGGATAAAGAGGGGGAGCCATTCGTCGGTGCGGCCGGACAACTGCTTACCAAAATCATCCAGGCCACCGGGCTGGACCGTGACAAGGTTTACATCGCCAACATTCTCAAGTGTCGCCCTGACACGCCCGGCAAGGTTTACGGCAATCGCAAGCCGCGCGCCGAGGAAATGGAAACCTGTTTTCCGTGGGTCAAGCGGCAGATCGAGATCATCCAGCCCAAGGTGATGGTGGCACTGGGTGGGACAGCAGTTGAGGGACTTCTAGGTAACATGCCGACTGGCATCACCCGTCTGCGCGGCAACTGGCAAGCCTACCGGGGCGTGCCGGTGATGCCCACCTTCCATCCGTCCTATCTTCTACGCAACCAGTCGTGGCTAATAAAGCGCCGCGTCTGGGAGGATATGATGCAGGTGATGGAGCGCCTCAACATGCCCATTAGCGACAAACAACGAAGCCACTTCCTGCGCAGATAATCTCCGGATTTATTACCTGATAAACAAACGCAGCCGGCGTCCTGTGGGGAGCAACCGGCTGCGGGTTAGTTCTACTTTAGTTTTCCAAATCGGGCCTTCGCCCGTGCTTTACAAGGAGAGTGACTCCTCGTTGATTCGCGTGAACGAATCGAGTTGGGGGGCCTTGAAGCCACCCCGGTCGGCGTTCGCCAGATCCAGGATCGTGTCCAGATCCTCGCCAACCATCATCCGTCCCCAGCGGGTTTGGATCATCGTCTGGTCACCCACCGGTTCAACGGAGATGACCGTGTCGAGGTTGAACAGAACCCTAGAATCCTCCTCGGTGTAACCGGACGGCGAAGCCTGTGTCAGTTTCACGAAGTGTGCCATTTTCTGTTTCCTTTCTTCTGTGATGATTGACCTTCAATCATCGACAAGTGCATTAGGGCACAAACCGGCGAGGCGTGCAAGGGGAATCGCCTTTGTGACGGTTTTGTGACCTTGGTTAAGCGGAGCGCGTGAGGGCCACGAAGTTATTCCGCCTGGCCAAGCGCCTGGCGGTCGGGGCGGCTGCGGATGTACAGCCACCCGAACTGCGCCGCCTGGCCAAGCGAATAGACGATGTAGGCGAAGATGGCTCCGGCCAGCCAGTCGCGGTGCGCGCCCACGGTCAGACCAATGATGATCACGATCAGGAACATCGCCACCGACTCGGTGACCGCGCGGGTCTTGTGCGAGTGCACGAGCAGCCCCTGGCATAAACTGTTGCCAAACCCGACCGCGGCGAAGGTCAGTGCTGCCCACACGGCCTGGGAGGCGAGCCTGGCCAAGTCCGTGTCGAGTCCGCTCACGGTGCCGAACCAGCCCTTGGCCAACGGCGAGGCGATGATCAGCAGTTGCAGGCAGAACACGCCAAGCGCGGCCCGCCACGCGAAGCGCCGCAGTGCCGCGTAGGCGCCGGGCCGCTCGACCAGTGCGACCACCACCTCGAGAAATGCCAGGCTGATCGAGCGGAACAAAAACGTGAAGCCATTCAGCGCAGGAAGGATGGCCAGTGACTCGGTCGGCGACGGCATTCGGCTGATGCCGGCCGTGAGTATCGGCTGCGCGGCCAGGCCCAGCAGCGGGCTCAGTGCGAGCGGCACGTAAAACGACAGGAACCGTTTGCGGTCGAGCGGCGGCTCGGAGGACTTTACCGTTGGCAGGACATCTCGGACGATCGGCCGCACGATCCAGGCCGCATAAACTGCCTCGGCTACCACCCCGGCGGAGACGGCCGCCGTGGCGGCGATGATACCCATCTCCGGCAGGCTGGCACGTTTGGCCAGGGCGTAGCCGGTGGCCAGCACGGCGACATCGGCGGCCAGCCGGACGAGCGTTCCCCATGTGACTGCCTTCGATCGGCCGAACCGGATCAGCACGCCTTGGTTGAATCGCCGGTGGGCGATGGCCCAAGTCCAAGGCGTCATGATGATCATGCCAAGGCGGCTCGCATCGAGGAGTTGTTCGTCCTCGACTCCGAGCAGGTCGCCGACGAGCCAGTTGAATAGCGGCGGCGTGACGGCGACGAGCAGGTGCAGCGCCGACAGAGCGCCACCGGCGATCATCATGAAGCGCCACAGTTTTCTGTAGGAGGCGAGGTCACGGCTGAGCTTGGTGCTGGCGGTCAGCAGCATGATGATCGGCGCCTCGATCAGCAGTGCGAGCGGGAACACCACGCCGCCGTAGGCGCCGAGGTTCACTTCGGGGTTGGCCAGGCGCGCCACCACCGCGCTGAGCAGCGGCAATTCGATTCCCATCATCAACCAGCTCAGCGCGAGGGGATACCACGTTATCCACACATCCCGGGTGGTGACGGGTTGACTTTTCGGTTGGTGCATCAGATTTTGCCCACCCCTCGGAATCGGCGGGGGACTCCCCGGCTAACCCATCCATACGGCAAAGACCGGATCGTAACGATTCAAATAATGGCTGACACTTTGGGCAGAACCCATCCAACCATTCAGGCCAAGGCGGACAACGCCGCCACTGGCCCGGTGCGGCTCGTGTTGTTCGACATTGACGGCACACTGGTGAGCACCGGCGGTGCCGGGATGAAGGCGTTCGGCGAGGCGTTCGAGGCGGCGTTCGGCGTTGCCAATGCCACCGAGCAAATCAAGTTCGCCGGGCGCACCGACTACTCGCTCTTCCGCGAGATGTGCCGGCACGGCGGTATCGACTGCACGGCGGAAAACCGCGAGTTGTTTTTCAGCCACTACCTCCGCCTCGTTGACAGCCACATCGACGCGAGCAAGGGCGGGCCGTTTCCCGGCGTGGTGCGGATGCTCGATGAGTTGGCGGCGATGCCGAACGCGCCGGCGCTTGGCTTACTGACCGGCAACATCCGCGAGGGGGCCAGGCGCAAGCTCGGTGCGTACGGGCTGTGGGACCGGTTTGCGCTGGGCGGCTTCTCCGACGACGACGAGGATCGAAACCTGATCGCCGCAGCCGCCGCTGCCAAGGGCGGTGAATACCTCGAGTGCCAGCTCGCTGGCCCGGAGATCGTTGTGGTCGGCGACACGCCGAAGGACATCACCTGCGGCAAACACATCGGCGCGCGCACGCTGGGCGTGGCCACGGGCGGGGCGACATTAGAGGCGCTCCGGGCCTGCGGGCCGGACTGGGCGGTGGCCGACCTGACACATCTGTCTGCAACGAAAGTCTGCGGCCGTTGACCCGCCGCTTGTCCACAAAAAGCGGGTTTCCATTCGGGGAGCGCTTTTGGTAGCGTTTCGCCTCTCTCGAAGTACGAATGAGCACGGAACAATTTTCACTCAAGGGCAGGACAGCATTGGTCACCGGCAGCTCGACCGGCTTGGGCAAGCGGATGGCAATCGCGCTTGGCCAGGCGGGCGCTAGGGTGGCAATGAACTATTTCAACAACGAGGATCGCGCGGTGCAAGCCTTCTCGGAGTTTGAGGCTACCGGGGCCGAGGGGGCGATGATTCGCGCCAACGTGACCGATGAGGCCGACGTGAACCGCTTGGTAGCAGAGGCCGGCGAGAAACTTGGTCCGGTGGATATCGTGGTGCTCAACGCCACGCCGGATCAGCCGCAGAAATCAATCGAGGAGTATGACTGGGATTTCTACCAGAGCATGCTCGATTTCTTCATCAAGAGCCCGTATCTGGTGACGCGCGCCGTGCTGCCGCACATGAAAAAACAACGGTGGGGCCGCATCATCAACATCGGCTCGGAGGTCTTTCATTTGGGCATCACGCCGTTCACGGCATACGTCTCGGCCAAGGGAGGGCAGAACGGATTCAACCGCAGCCTGGCACATGAGCTGGCGCCGTGGAACATCACGGTCAACATGTTGTCGCCCGGCTGGATCCCGGTGGAGCGCCACGAGAACGATCCGCAGGAACTAAAGGACGGCTACTTCGCCTCCATCCCGATGCAGCGCTGGGGCGTGCCGGAGGATCTGGCCGGCACGATCGTTTACCTCGCCAGCGAGGCGTCGTCGTTCGTCACCGGCCAAAACATCCATGTCAACGGCGGCCTGACCGTTCACTGATTTTTTAACACAAACCAAAGACAACCCACTAAAATATGATTAAAAAACTGACAATGATGGCGGCCGCTGCTGCGGTTTTTGCAGCCGGCTGTGGCAAACCAAGCGACGGCGATGGTGCCACTGAGGGAGGCGGGGCCAAGCCGAAGCACAAGATTGCCTATGTCACAAACGGCATCGATCCGTTCTGGGATTTGTGTGCCGCCGGCGTCAAGCAGGCGGAGAATGAACTGGGCGGCGTGGAGTGCGAGATCCACTTTCCGCCCAAGGGCCTAGCGGACCAGAAGAGCATCCTGGAAACCCTGTTGACCAAGGGAATCAAGGGCATCGCCGTGAGTCCGATCGATGCGGATGGACAAACGAAGTTCCTTAATGAGGTTGCCTCTGAAACTGTTTTGATCACGCACGATGCCGATGCGCCGAAGAGCAATCGCCAGGTTTACGTCGGCACCGACAACTATAAGGCCGGACGTGCGCTTGGCCAATTGGTGAAGGAGGCGATCCCGGACGGGGGCGAGGTGATGATCTTCGTCGGCCGATTGGAGCAGCTCAACGCCCGCCAGCGGCGGCAGGGTGTCATCGACGAACTACTTGATCGGCCGCACCAAGTGCTTGGCCAAGTCAAGTTCGACGAAGTGGCCAAGGTGTTCAAGGGAGACAAATACACGGTCCTCGATACCCGTACCGACAACTTCGTGATGGACACCGCCAAGTCCAACGCCGAGGACGCCATCACCAAACACAAGGACTTGGCCTGTATGGTCGGTTTGTTTGCCTACAACCCGCCGCGCTGCCTGGCGGCGATCCGGGAAGCCGGCAAGCTGGGCCAGATCAAGGTTTGCGGTTTCGACGAGGACGATGACTTGTTGCAGGCCATCAAGGACGGCCACGCGCAAGGCACCATCAGTCAACAGCCTTGGAAGTACGGCTACAACTCGGTGAAAGTTTTGAAGGCAATTCTTGACGGCGATACCTCCGTGATTCCTGCGAATAAATTCATCGATGTAGGTTTCAAGGTGGTGACTTCCAAGAACATTGAAGCGTTTTGGAGCGAGAAACGTAAGATGGCAGCGTTGGGTGCAAAGAAGGATTAACGGTGGACGCCCAACCATCGCTGCTGAAAGTCACCGCAATTGGAAAGCAGTTTCCGGGCGTGCAGGCACTGCACAATGTCGATCTCACCCTGAACCGGGGTGAGGTTTTGTCTTTGGTTGGCGAAAACGGCGCCGGTAAAAGCACGATGATGAAAATTCTCGCCGGGGTGCACACTCCGGATGCGGGAACCATCGAGCTTGACGGCAAGCCGATCCGTGCCAACTCCGTCCGGGAAGCGCAGGCGCACGGAATCGCACTGATACACCAGGAGTTGAACCTCGCCGGTAACCTCGACATCGCGGCCAACATTTTTCTCGGCAATGAGCCGCACAAGGCCGGGTTCATCGATCGCAAAGATATCCATGCCCAGGCGTCCAAACACCTGAAACGCGTGGGGCTGGCGTTCCCCACCGACACATTGGTGGCCGATCTGACGATTGGCCACCAGCAGTTGGTCGAGATCGCAAAGGCGCTTTCGGTCGATGCACGGATCATCATCATGGACGAGCCGACCTCGAGTTTGGCGCAAAAGGAAACCGAAAACCTGTTCAAGGTGGTCAATGACCTACGCTCGCAGGGTATCAGTATCATCTACATTTCACATCGCTTGGGCGAAGTGATCGAGTTGTCCGATCGGGTCTCCGTTTTGCGCGACGGCGAGAACGCCGGCGAATTGGCTAGGGAGGAGATCAGCCACGACGCAATGGTCAAGCTGATGGTCGGCCGCGACTTGTCACAGTTTTACCAGCGTAATGCCACCGAACCGGGCGAAGTGGTCATCGAGGCGAACCGGTTACGTACGTCGGCCCACCCGAATCGCGAATTGTCATTCTCTGTGCGTCAGGGCGAGATCGTTGGCATTGCCGGCCTGGTTGGGGCAGGGCGAACGGAGCTGTTGCAAACACTGTTTGGAATCACCCCCGCTGTCGGTGGCACGTTGAAACTGGACGGCAACAAGATTTTACCCAGGCGCCCGCTCGAGGCAATCATAGCCGGGATCGCTTTGGCCCCGGAAGACCGCAAACAACACGGCTTGGTTTCGGAAATGAGCGTACGCGAAAACTCCAGCCTACCACGACTTCGCGTTGACCAAAAGGCCGGCATGATTGATTTTTCCGCTGAGACGAATGTGGCCAACGAGGCAGTCGAAAAGATGGACATCAAGACGCCGCACCTCGAGCAGGTTATCCAATACCTCTCGGGCGGCAACCAACAGAAAGTCGTGCTCGGCAAGTGGCTGGCGATGAACCCGCGCCTGCTACTGCTGGACGAACCGACCCGTGGAATCGATGTCGGGTCAAAACAGGAAATTTACAAACTGATGGAAGAACTCGCCGCCAGTGGGGTGGCGATTCTGTTTGTCTCCAGCGAAATGGAGGAGGTGTTGGGCATGGCGGACCGGGTGTTGGTGATGCACGAGGGGGCGATCACCGGCGAGCTCGATCGCAACCAACTCAGCGAAGAAACCATCATGCAATTAGCCACCGACAACAAGGCGGCGGCCTGATCGATACATCGATGAAAAAAAACATACTCGGAATTTTAGGCCTATTCATTTTCATCTTCATCTTCACCGCGTATTACAGTGAACCATTCCTCAGTGCCTACAACATGCAGAACCTCATCAAGTGGTCGAGCTTGTACGCGATCATGGGTATCGGTGTGGCGTTTGTGATCATCACAGGCGGCATCGACTTGTCGATCGGATCCGTCATTGGCTTGGTCGCATCACTCATGGCGTTGGCGATCAAAAAAGGATGGGATCCAAATTTTGCCGTCGTGATGTTGCTTGGGCTGTCGCTTGGCATCGGGCTGATCCATGGGTTGTTGATTACCAAGGTGAAATTGCAGCCGTTCGTGGTGACTTTGTGCGGGTTGCTGGTCTATCGCGGAATCTCGCGTTGGATGACGGATAACCAAACCATGCAGTATCCGGGCACCGATAAATTGGATTCGCTGTTCAGTGGCAAGGTGTTGATGGGTTCCTTCGGGCTTCCTGCACCGTTGTTTTTCCTTATCGTCGTGGCGATTTTGGCCGCCATTTTCCTGAACCGAACCATCTGGGGGCGCTATCTTTTCGCCTTGGGAAACAACGAAGACGGCGCGCGTTACAGTGGCATCGAAACCGATCGATTGAAGATTGTTGCTTACGTGATTTGTTCCTTCCTCGCCGGCTTGTCCGGGCTTTTGTTTGCCTATGAACTCGACTCTGTGCAACCAGCCCAAACCGGTGAGTTTTACGAACTTTATGCTATAGCGGCTGCCGTGTTGGGGGGGTGCAGCTTGCGCGGAGGGCAGGGGACCATCCTCGGGGTGATCATCGCCGCGGCGGTCATTCGCCTGCTGCGAAACTCCATAAACCTGCTCGGCATCTCCACCCACCTTGAGTACGCCATCATCGGTATGGTGATCCTTTGCGGTGTCGCCGCCGATGAGATAATCAAGCGCGTGATGGCCAGGCGTCGCACCGCCCAGGTCACCACTGCCAGGAAATAAAAGTCAAAGCTCAACCGCGGGTGCACGCCAAACGACGCGAATGAAGTATTCGTCCATTCGTTTTCATTCGAGATTTGGAAAAAACTTCAACCCAAGCGTTATCGCTTCGGCGGATGTTCGTGGGCGTGTTTGTGGATCTTTTTGTGCAGGGTCAGGAGGCGGTGCAACTCGATGATCGGTGTCTTGTGGTCGTCCACGCGCAAGTCGATGAACCGGTCGTTGCCCCCGGCGTAGCCTCCGTTTTTTCGCACCACGAGCAGCGCGGCCGATTGTCGACCGCGCGAGTCGCCACCGGCGTCCTGCCCCACCATCAACGCATCAACCAGCCAGTTGCACAGTCTGCCATTGCCCTTCTTTTGTGACTGCTCGAAGCTGGTGGCCATGGCGTCCACGACTTCCTTGCCGGTAAGAATATTTCCCTGCGTGCAGAAGTTGGGTTTCTCGATGTGGCCGGCCCAGTCGTGACAACCGCCTCCGGTGAAGGATGCACTGTTGCCCCTGGCATCGACGATGCCGAGTTGCCGTAAACGACGATCTTTGTCGATCGAGGTGAGAGCCTTCAACGTCTCCCTGGCCGTCTGGCCCTTGGTCAAGCGCTCCAGTCCCTCCGGTCCGTAGGTCACGTTGGCGTACGATTGAGTCGCGATGGCGCCGACGCCGGCCTTGGCCCACGGCACCACGCTGCCCACGGCGAAAAACTTGCTCTGCACCGCCACGCCAAGGTCGCCGGTTCGCGGGTCAAATCCCACGATCGAAAAGGTCGCCACCGGGTTGGCTTTAGTTGCCACTTGGCCAAGCGGCTTGGCCAAGCCGGCCGGTGTAACAGCCAAACTTGCCAATCCTTGGCCGGTCTGTTTGAGAAACGTACGCTGGGTGATCCGGTTCACGTGGTCGATGCTATCCTCGCCACCGAAATGGATCGATCCCAAATCCGCGTCTGGCCTAGCCGGCGGCTTGTGTTTCGAGGGTGCGCCTTCTAATTTCTCTGCGCCGATGCCCATCAAGACGCTCAAGCAAAAAATGGCCGAGGGACAGGAGGTTCGCGTAATGTCAATCAGCGCCTTTCCCAGTCCGAAACTTATCGAAGTCGCCGGAAAGTTCGGCGATCTTGACGGCGTATGGATTGATCAGGAGCACTCCGGGCTACCAAATCAGGAACTGGAGGTGCTCTTGTTGGCCTGCCGAGCTGCCGGGCTGGATGCCTTTGCGCGGGTGGCTCCGACCGATTACGCCACGGTGATGCGCCCGATGGAGGGCGGGGCGAGCGGCATCATGATGGCGCAG
>Ga0209019_1001737_pt1 | contig 10687 bp, 10 predicted proteins | sample METZYME_3_300m_FD_187549 | JGI IMG/M metagenome (GOLD analysis project Ga0209019, IMG submission 187549) | Marine microbial communities from oxygen minimum zone in mesopelagic equatorial Pacific - METZYME_3_300m (SPAdes) (version 2) | ecosystem: Environmental > Aquatic > Marine > Oceanic... | reverse complement strand
ATCTCCTGAGATAACTGACGGCAGGCCTCCCTTTCTCGGTTGGGTAAGCTGTCTGATTTAGCTGTTACGGCAAGTACATTCTCGTCCAGTACTTCATGAGCGATAGCAAGGACCAGAGTACTATCGACTCCACCGGAAAACGCGACTAGAACACGATCCATTTTCGAGACTAACGATTTCAGTTTTTCAGTTTTTTCTTTCAGGGACATGATAGTCAGACAACGATTCGATTAGGTAAAGAGTATCATAAAGGGAGTAGCAAAAAAATCCCGGAACGGGGGCAAGCTCTAAAGAAGCTGTCTAATAAGAAGATTGGAATAAAAAAAACTGGGCGGGTGAGATAATTAGAAAAAATTTGCAGCTTTTGCCTCACTTGGAGATCGATGTCAACTCAGGTCGGCTTTCAGTTTAAGTTCTTTGAGCTGTTTTTTATCCACTTGAGAAGGTGCCTGGGTCATCAAACAAGTGGCTTTCTGTGTTTTAGGAAATGCGATCACATCGCGAATGGAATCAGCACCGGTCAGCAGCATTACAATTCGATCTAGACCCATGGCAATACCACAATGAGGTGGTGCGCCGTATTGTAGAGCATCTAGAAGAAATCCGAATTTCGCCTCAGCTTCTTCCTTGCCGATTCCTAGAAGCTTAAACATTTTTTCCTGCACCTCCTTTTGGTGAATACGAATACTGCCTCCACCAATTTCATTACCATTCAGAACCAAATCATAGGCTCGGGCCTTAATAGCTCCAGGATCAGATTCAAATTTATCCAGATCCTCCTCATTGGGAGCGGTGAAGGGATGATGCATGGCGGCATATTTTTTTTCTGCTTCGTCATATTCCACAAGGGGGAACTCAGTTACCCAGACGAAGGCGTTTCTGGTTTCATCAACCCGATTAAGTAGCTTGGCAATGGCGAGGCGCAAATGAGCCAGTGCATCGGCAACAATTTTTGGTGTATCTGCGATGAAAACCACAGTGTCGCCAGGTTTGCTGTCCAGTTTTTTCAACATTTGGTCGAGCATTTCCTGCTCAAAAAACTTGATGATTGGAGATTGCAGTTCCTTTTCCTGAACTTTGATCCAAGCCATCCCTTTGGCGCCGTATGTTTTGGCAATTTCCGTCAAATCATCAAGAGCTTTACGGGATAAAGAGTCCACGCTATTTTTAATATTCAGAGCTCGAATCTGTCCACCAGATTCCAAAACCTGTGCGAAAACCTTGAACTTCGTCCCGCGAACAATTTCTGCGAGGTCAACGATTTCCATATCGATTCTCATATCGGGCTTATCCGTGCCAAAACGGTTTATCGCATCCTGGTATTTCAAAATCGGAAAGGGTGTTGAAATTTCTTCGTTCAACACTTCCTTATAAATTGCGGCCATCATATCTTCAATCATTTGAAAAATTATTTTTTCATTACCAAAAGACATTTCGACATCAATTTGAGTAAACTCCGGTTGCCGGTCTTGCCGTAAATCTTCATCGCGAAAACATTTAACGATTTGGAAATATTTATCCATTCCTGAAACCATAAGGATTTGTTTGAAAAGTTGGGGTGACTGCGGGAGCGCATAAAACTTTTGCGGATTCAATCGACTAGGAACTAGGTAGTCCCGCGCTCCTTCAGGAGTACTTTTCGTAAGCATCGGTGTTTCGACTTCCATGAAGCCTTGTCGGTGCATTTCGTTACGGGCAACGCGCGTAATGTTGTAGCGCATCTTTAAATTCCGTTGCAATTCCGGTCCACGTAAATCCAGAAAACGGTATTTCAGGCGCAACGCTTCTGAAGTATCTTGGGGTTCCCAAGGAGAAATAGGAGGGGTTTCAGATCGGTTCAGTATGCTCAATTCATCTATATAGACTTCAATTTTTCCGGTCTGCAATTTTGGATTGATCATGTCATCGGGTCGGGCACGCACCGTTCCTATGACACCAATTACAAAATTACCACGAATAGATTGTGCGTGCTCATGAGCCAACTGGTCGATTTGAGGATTCAACACGACTTGTGTCAAACCATGCTTGTCCCAAAGGTCGACAAATATTAACCCGCCATGATCGCGACGTGTGTGCACCCATCCGCAAAGGGTCACTTTTTTATCAATATCTTTGTCCGACAACTCTCCGCAATTATGCGTTCTTTGAAATTCACTGCTCATTTATGATCTTAATTTTTTAATAAATTTTTCTAATTTCCAAAGCGTAAAGGGGCAAAATGGTTAACCTACTGAAAACAGAGGAGACTTGCAAGGGATAAATCAACGAAAATTTTGTAGCAGGAAATATTTAGGACTCAATGGCACTCGTTTCGCCTTCTGCATCGCCATTTTCTTTTTCCTCTGCTGCGGCCAGTTCTTCAGCTTCCAATTTTTCGGCTTCAAGCTGCTCGGCTTCGATTCGGGCTTTTTCTTTTTCTAATTGTTTTTTATGCAACTGGTAATCAATGACCATTTGAGGTTTGATTTTGATGGCCAAGGGGATATTTACAGTGCTGCAAGATCGCATGCAGACTCCGCATCCCGTACAAATATTCTTATCGATGACGGGTTTGTCATCTATCTGATGAATCGCTCCCGGAACCGGACAGTCAATAACACATTGTTGGCAAAATGTGTCGCCATAGGCTTGACATTTCTTCTTATCCAGAATTGCATAACCCATACTCACATCACTTAGTTCCTGAACCGGTAGCAAGGCGCCGTCGGGACAAGCAGGAATGCAAGGTAAGTCGGTACACATTACACAAGGGTTGCGCATAGGATCAATATAGGGAGTGTTGTGAATTAGGAATCCCATTTTTTTGGGAGCCCTTTGAATGGCATCCTTTGGGCAGGCATGAATGCACTCGTCGCAGCGCGAGCAAGCTTGTAGAAATGCTTTTTCTGATATGGCTCCCGGAGGTCTCAGCACGGGAACCCGTTTGGTAATCTTGTCAACCGCCTTGTTGACGTTGTCTATTTTAGATTGAACGTTTTCAACTGCAGGCTTGGCAAAGAAATGAAAGCCTTGTCTTATTAAATTTCGCCGATCGTACTCAGGGTCTTCTTCTTCGCCTTCTTCTAATGCGAAAATATCGTTACTTTCAGATGGGAGCTTTTTTTCTTCAGTATCCAGTTCTTCTGCGAAAGCATCTTCTTTTTTTTCTACAACGTCGTCTCCAGGAGATGCAATATTTTCTGGGGAAGGGGAATCGGACTTGAATTTAGAAACCAAACGTTTAAAAAATCCAGGTTTGGGTGTTTCATCTTCCTTGAGGCTCGGCTCTGAAGATTCAGTTCTATTGATTTCCTCGGCGGGTTCTAGCTCATCGGTTTCTTCGTCTTCAGGAGTATTATTTTTTTTACTTTTCTTGGGCTGCTTTTTTCGGTCTTCTTCAACAGCTTCGGCAAAATCACCCAATCTGCCAAATGAAAACAAGTCGCGTCTGGATACTTCCCTTGGCTCTTCGGGCTCCACCGGCGTGATGGCCTCTTTGTCGAGACTCAGTGGACTCGGAATATCAGCGCTGGATTCGTTGCCGCGTTGGTCTTCCGAGATAAGGTCTTCTACCCCGCTTTCAACGATTTTTTTCCCTTTATAGGTTTTCTTTGCTAGCTGATAGCGAAACTTCATCGATTTAAAAAATTAGGTTAGTAACAATGGAGGTTATTCGGAAAGCCAGCCTTGCTCCTGTGCGATGTTGTTATAGTCATGCCAGTTTTGCGCATCGGCATTTTCGAGCATGTATTCATCCATCGCCAGAACCAGTGGATGGCCCTTATTTACGAAAGACTGCACCGTTGGAAATCTTAGGATGAATGTCGTGACGGCGGCTTTGCTCAATATCATAATGTTTTTATCCCCACAAACCGTGTTGAGAACATCTTCGGCATTCGAATCGTTGATGGATTCAAATAACTTTGCGGTTTTTTCTTCCAGGTCCGGGTGTTCGTCGCAGACTATAGCTGCTTTCATTTGTAAATCTAGAATTTTTTGGTAATCCGTTTCATCATACTCGCCTTCCATACGACCCTCTTCCCAGGCTGATCCATCGGATTTACGGTCACCGGAGGCATCCTTACGTTCGGACGTTTCCGAAAATGCTAGATTTGCTTCATCAAGCAGTATCTTTGCTTTTACTTCTGCGCTCGTTTCAGTTTGAGACATAACTTATTTATTGCTCCATATTTACTATTGGGCCGTGTTGGGCTTGTCCCATCTGGCCACACGGGGAATCCTGGATTCCTGTTAATTTTCATAAATTAGATGCTAATATGTTAGCATTAACCTATTGGATTCCAAAACATAATAGCTGATCAGAAGAAAAGCATGTTTTTTCTTGAAGGACCACAGCTTCCTGATATCAGGAATCGGTTTATGATAACATAGCGCCTATTAAATTAAGGTGTTAATTAGAGAAAGCATATGAAGAAGGTCATGTTGATATTTCCACCCGAGTGGGTACCTACGGCTCCTTATCTGGCCTTGCCCAGTCTCGCGGCCGTGTTGCGGCAAAACGGTATCGATACCGTTCTGAAAGACATCAATGTGGAAATGTATGACCATATCTTTACGCCTGGATTCCTGTTGTTTGTTAAAGGCAAGATTCAGGACCGCTTCAAAGAACTCAAGCGAAATGCAGCCAATCTAAGTGCAGAAGACGCAGAGTTGAAACAAATGCTCAGCGACTATCAGCATATCGACCTCGACTACCATATCCAAAAAGTCAGCAGGGCCAAGGAAATCATGCGTAGCGAGGAATTTTATGAGGTGGAAAAATCGGAATGGGCGCTCAATGCTTTCCGTGAAGTTATGGAATATGTTTCCGTAGCCTACTTTCCGGCGAGCATCCAGTTTTATCCAATTGAGAGCAACCTCAACGTCTACCGCCCCTGGGTTTCCGAAGATTTACTCAAGGTACCCTTCGACAATAAAGTCAACGTCTATGCTGATATTTGTCGACAACTGGTCTTAAGATCTATCAAAAGAGAAAAACCGGAAGTGGTTGGTATTTCAATAGGGACCCCCGTGCAACTGATGTCTGGGATCACCTTCGCCACTTTGATAAAAGAAGCCTTTCCCGACATCCATGTCACTGTGGGTGGCAACATCATTACCCGTTTAAAAGACGAGTTCGCTAAAAAGCCACATTTTTTTGGCAAAGCTTTTGATTCGATGATCACCTACGAGGGCGAACATTCACTGGTATGGTTGGTAGAGGCGCTTTCAGGCAAACGTAAGATGAACGAAGTCTCGAATCTCATCTATAAAGATGAAGAAGGCCAGATGCATGTCAACGAGACTTATCAGGAGCGAGTCGACCAATTGCCGCCACCCGACTTCGATGGTATGCCCTGGGAAAAGTATTTCTCACCGGAAAAACTGGTTCCTTATTTGGGCACGCGTGGTTGTTATTGGGGCAAATGTACGTTCTGCGATCACGGCGCCGGGTATATCGATCAGTTCCGCGCCAAGCATGCAGAGCAGATTGTCGATGAACTCGAATATCTGAAAAACAAACTCAACGCTAAACATTTCATGTTTACCGACGAATCGTTTCCTCCTGCACTTTTCATCAAGTTACCGCCGATGATGGTTGAACGCGAACTTGATATTTATTGGACCACGCTCATACGGTTTGAATCCCAACTTCTGGAGCCGGAGGTATGGGACTTTGCGCATAAATCCGGCTGTCGTTCCCTCTATTACGGATTGGAATCAGCAAATGAGCGCATTATTAAACTGGTTAAAAAAGATACGGACATCAAAGCAGCAAAGATCAATCTGGAACAGGCCAAACGGGTGGGGATATGGAGTCATGTCATGTGCTTTTACGGTTTCCCCAGCGAAACGGAAGAAGAAGCCGAAGATACAAGACGATTCTTGATCGAGAACCAGCACCAGATACCATCGGTTGAGATGTATTTTTTCGTTCTCTATAAAAATGCACCCGTGATGTATCAGGCAGATGAATACAAGATCGATGTGACGGTTAATCCTGAGCATGACCTCGCTCTTGATTATTATTACACGCCAGAGTCGGGGCAGACAACCGAGGAAGCGATGTCGCGCTACGAAAGATTTTATCAGGAAGATTTCGGCCCTTGGGCGTTACGCATCAATGCCCGTGAACATGTTTTCCTCTATATCACCAAATACGGCACTAGTGACCTGCCGCAACTCTACGTCAAAAACAACCCCGAGGCGCACGACAACAGCCTTGCCCCAGAAGTTATGCTATAGCGGCGCTGCTATTTTGATAGATAATTTGAGAAGAATTTCCAGCGGCAAAAGGCTTTTCTAAAAGATACCCTGATTAGGGCATGAGGGCACCATTATTGATGTCAATCGTTTGTCCGGTCAGAGAGGTTTGTTTTTCGGATAACAGGTAGCCCACGAATTGTGCTATTTCTTCGGGTTCCGACATTTTACCTAAGGGTACTGGTTTCATTGCTTCCTGATATGCTTCCTCTTTAGTGATATTTAAAGCTTTAGCGAACCCCTCAATTCCTTCCCTGGCCATTTTTGTATTGACCCAACCGGGACAAAGCGCATTGATCAAAATTTTATCGCCACTGTGCTCGGCAGCAAGAGAGCGGGTGAGGCCGAGTAACCCTGCTTTGGAAGTACAATAGGCAGAATAACCAGGTACCCCTAACCTTGCTAAAATAGATGAAAGGATCACCACCTTTTTATATGAAGCGGCATCGTTTTTTAGATAGGGCAGACATTCTTGCACTGTTTGGTAAGTTCCCGTCAGATTAGTTTCTATTATTTCTCTCCAACGATCTTTTTTTCCGAAAGTATTTTCACCTCCGACACCTGCATTGGCTACTAGGCCATATAGGGATTCCGCATTAGTTTTATCTAAGGAGGATTGCACATCACCGATTTTTCTTATGTCACAGGAATGAGTCGAATGATTCTCTGGATTTTTCAGTTGTGTTTTTGTTTCTTCGAGATTTTCTAGATTGCGTCCACAGAGAATCAACGAGAACCCTTGCTCTGCCAGAGTTAGCGCGATGGACCGGCCGATACCTGTTCCAGCTCCTGTTATGAGAACGAATTTTGGCATGGGTGGATTTTCTTAACGCATTCTTTCCGAAGGCTGGTTTTTGGATGGATTCAATAGAATTTTTATATATTCAGTCAGTGTTTCCGCCTTTTTAGTTTCATTGGAATTTATATAAACTTGTCTCAGGTTATTGAGCATACGTATAAGTGTTTCACGTTGTGTTGACTGCGATAAAAAGTGTTCTTCAAATTGATGGCCGAATTGCTCAACTATTTTAACGCATTCTTTTTTTGTCAAAATACGACCTTGATGGAAAGGGTCAAAGTAGATCGGTTCTAAAGGTAGACTGTACTTCACAATATAATGCCCAGGCATTCCCACGCCCACGATGGGTAGGTTCAATCGTTTTGCCAATAGAATACATAGGGCCGAGAGGGTGATGGGTAAGCCCGTATGATTTTCCAAAACTTTATTGATGAAGCTGTTGTCCGGGTTATGGTAGTTATCTTTATTGCCTTTGAATCCATTTTTCTGGAAAAGAAAATGCGTAAAAGCAGTGACAATTTGTTGTGGCTCAGTATTAGCATATAAAATCCCTCCCAGTTCTTGTGCCAGGTCATCAAGCTTTTGACGGCATTCTTCAGGGTCGGATTCCGGATAACCAAATTCCATGATGAGCATCATCCCGGCTTCAAGATCAATATCTTGACTCGGGCCTTTCTTCGCCAGTTGCCTGAATTTTTCAGCAAGCTTATGTGGCAGGATATTCTGGATAATCAGATGGGCCTGAATGCGCAATGATTCGTCTTCGCCGCGGGTTGCCATATCAAGGAAGGGTAGGGCATCTTCACCCAACTCGACCAGTTCCTCGCGAACTCGGTTCCTCACAAACTCATCCCGATCAGTTAATAACTCAATGAGAGATGAAATCTGGCCCAAGGCTTTTTTTTGTTCCATTTGGTGTAAGCAAAAAAGAAAGCCTGATGCAAGCAGCAGTCCGCTGCCCGCTCAGGCTTTGGATAAAATTTTATAAGTCCGGCTGTGGTGTCGTGCGCAGATAAGGTTTAATGACCTTATGCCCTTTCGGAAATTTTGCCGGGATATCTTCTGTTTTGATTGCCGGTACCACAACACAGTCATCACCATGTTTCCAATCAACCGGTGTTGCAACCTGGTAATTGGCGGTGAGTTGAAGAGAATCGATAACGCGCAGGATCTCATCAAAATTTCTTCCGGTGGAAGCGGGGTAAGTGATTGTGAGTTTTACTGTTTTATCCGGGGCAATGACAAACACAGAACGAACCGTCAGGTTGTTTAAAGCATTGGGATGAATCATGTCATACATTCCCGCAATTTTTTTATCGGGATCGGCAATGATGGGATAATTCACGGAACAACTTTGAGTTTCATTGATATCATTGACCCAGCCCTTATGGGAGTCAACGGGGTCTACACTCAACGCGAGAACTTTTACATTACGTTTATCGAACTCGCTTTTTAAGTTAGCAACACGACCAAGTTCGGTTGTGCAAACCGGCGTGTAATCCTTGGGATGTGAAAACAAAATTCCCCATCCGTCTCCAAGGTATTTATGGAGTTCGATGGTGCCTTCAGTAGTGTCTGCTGTAAAATCCGGTGCGGTGTCTCCTAATCTGATTGCCATGATTTGCTTGCCTCTTTAAAAAGTTATAAATTAGAAAAATCTTTTTCCTAATGATTTGTCCGAATTACCCGTTCACAAAAGCACGGGCCTTTAAATAAGAAAATGTAAGGGATTATCGTTATTAAGGTAAGATTATACCATAACGTGCAGTAGAGGAGAATATCCCTGAAGCCAACCTCAAATATCTACCTTTACCCGCTTGTTAATGTAACTGTTTAGATGATTTGGTGGTTTTGAAGGTGCAGAGAAATGAGTGAGTTAAGGAGGGGCGTTCCCCATGGCTAGTTATAAAATTGAACAAACCAGGGAATTACTACTCACGGTATGGACAGTCCTGCTGATGGGATCCTATGGAGTCGGATTCCTGCACGAGAAAATGCTGGTCGAGCAAGCTGAGGCACTAAAAACAGATATTCTACCAGATGTTGCAAAACTACTATTTTTCGCGTTGATGTTTGTAGCATTTTTGATTGATGTTGTGGAAATGCGTGAAGATAAGGAAAAGGCTTATCGTTTTTTGTTTTTGTCGCTGATACTGGGGGGATTTTCTGCAACTATCAGCACAATGCAGTATCATGCACTTGCCTGGGTGTTAGGGGGATAGACTCACCTTGCGGGATGTTAGAGGATTCGCTAAAATAAGTCACCCTTTACAAAAATTACCTAATTATACGGTGGGCCGTTAGCTCAGCTGGCAGAGCAAATGACTCTTAATCATTAGGTCCTCGGTTCGATCCCGAGACGGCTCACCAATTAAATCAATGGGTTACAGTTTAGGCTGTAACCCATTTCTTATTATGTTTACCAAATAAAAGCAAAATGCAGTAATGCCTATTTACACCCACCTTCCCATTATCCCCCATCCTGTATTAAAATACGGTCGTTGCTTACCTTTGGAGGGGATCGTTATGAAAAATTTTATGAAATATTTTTTTCAAACTAATGACAGTTTTTCCTATCTAGTGCCTAGAGTTGTGTTGGGATGCGTGATGTTTCCTCATGGGGCACAAAAACTTCTTGGGTGGTTTGGTGGGTTTGGTTTTACCGGCACCATGTCGTATTTTACGGGTACAGCAGGTTTGCCATGGATTGTCGCATTTCTCGTAATTGTAGGGGAAGTCTTTGGCTCGATCGGTTTGATTACTGGGTTTCTTACCCGATTATCCGCATTTGGAATAATCTGCATAATGACAGGGGCTATTACAATGCTGCATTGGCCTAACGGTTTTTTTATGAACTGGTTCGGCAAGCAGGCAGGTGAGGGTTTTGAGTTTCATCTCTTGGTTATAGGAATTTGCATCTCCCTTTTGATTTTTGGCGGGGGAAAATATTCGGTGGATGGACTGATACACAAACAAATCAGTAGCAATTGATATTTCGAAATCCATTGCGCCCCGTCCTGTACTACAATGCGGTCGTTGCTTACCTTACCTAGTTACGGTACTATCATGTATATGTATATCAAATCCTCACCAATTACTTGTACCCAACGAAAGGAAACAATAATGAAGAAATTAATTTGTTTGCTGATTTTAATATCTTTTGTTTTAACTGTGGGTTGTGGTGATAAAGATAAAAAGGATTCCAAGATGTCTGATGAAAAGGAAAGTGCAGTGAGTCTTGCTGAAGGCCCATTGGCTTTTCCTGAAGGTTCCAATCCAGAAGCCAATGGGCATAACGAGGAAGGCATTTCGCATTACAAGGAAGGACATTATGACGTTGCTCTCAAACATTTTCGAGCAGCATCAGCGATTGACTCTTCTTTGGGAGAGATTCATTTCAACGAGGCTATTTCATTAGACAAATTGGGGGATCATGGAGGAGCAACCAAACATTTTAAGGTGGCACAAGAAAAGGCAAATGGAAATAAATTAATTTTAGAGTCAAATATTTTATTAAGTCACGTTCAATAAACTCTTGCTGAAGATGCCTGAGTGTTTAGGCTAGATACGGCTTAAATCAAGGAGCTGCCAGATATGGCAGCTCCTTTTTTTTTAAATTATATATAGAAATAGAGCAGAAAATTT
>Ga0209019_1001727_pt1 | contig 10723 bp, 12 predicted proteins | sample METZYME_3_300m_FD_187549 | JGI IMG/M metagenome (GOLD analysis project Ga0209019, IMG submission 187549) | Marine microbial communities from oxygen minimum zone in mesopelagic equatorial Pacific - METZYME_3_300m (SPAdes) (version 2) | ecosystem: Environmental > Aquatic > Marine > Oceanic... | reverse complement strand
CAAGAATTCTTTTTTATGTTGGACAAGAGTCCCGCCCGTTCCGTGGACGATAGATTTAGGAAGCCCAGTTGTCCCGGAAGTGTAGAGGACATACAGCGGGTGATCAAATGGTACCTGCTCAAAACAAATTGGATCTGGATCGTTTGACAGTAGAGTCTCGTAGTCAATGCTATTTGGAATTTTAGAATAGTCTGGCCCGGTATTTAGGTAGTCAATAATGACAACCGTTTGAATGGTCGGTAATTGTTTAATGATCTCTTGCAGTTTTTCAATGGAGCTATATGATTTTCCGTTATACAGGTAGGCACTGGCCGAGAAAATGATCTTTGGCTTAATCTGTGAGAATCTGTCTGTCACAGATTTGATTCCAAAATCTGGTGAGCTTGAGCTCCATATTGCGCCAATAGATGCGGTCGCAAGCATAGCGATAATTGCCTCAGGAATATTTGGCAAAAATCCTGCGACTCTGTCGCCGCGGGTAACACCCAGGTCACGGAGAGAGGCCGCTAGTTTTTCTACCTCTATAAATAGCTGGTGATAGGTAATTTTTCTTTGTGGATGGTTCTCAATCTTTGATATAATGGCCGTTTTATCATCCCGATACTTCAGCAGGTTTTCAGCAAAATTAAGGGATATCCCGGGAAACCATTTTACTCCTGGTTTAATCTTTAGATTGTCTATTACTCTGTCGTATGTTCCTGAGTAGATGATATCAGAATAGTCTAAAGTATTCTCCCAGAATTGTGGGATGTTGTTTACAGACCAGTCATAGAGATCGTTATATGTTTTTAGGTCCAGGTCATATTTTGAGTTAACCAGATCAATAAAATTATTGAAGTGTGTTTGCTGAATATTATCGGGTTTCCAGAGAATCTTATCCATGATCGATAGTTCATATTAGCCACATATTACTTTTTAAATAAAGATTTTTATGTAAGTGTTGTAGTATATAATCTTAAATTTTATTGATATAATAATCAGCTATAGATTCCACATTCTGATCCTAAAAATAAATTTGAAGCAAATATTAATATTCCTGATGGCTATACGTTGTCTAACTAGTATATCTTTCTCTCAGGATGATCTGTTTAGTGTTGAGCTGAAAAATGGGAACACTATCACGGGAAAACTTCTTTTTAAAGATGAGACAAGCCTGACTCTGCAGACAGAATTCGGTGAGCTTGTGATACCCACAGAAAATATCCAATCGATAAATAACCTAGAAGGCGATTCCAAAGAAAATATAGTGAAAGCACCGGATAAAAATAACGTAAAGATCACCCAGAATAGTGAAATCAAGAAAGAGCTAAATCAAGAAGCGCGCTGGAGAACCATCTACGCGGCGATGGGGATAGGGAACACAATATACGGGGGTGGGATTCCGTATTTGTTAGACTGGGACCCGACAGATAATAAGACCACGGGTTTTCGGTATATACTTTTTGGCGCAACCTATTATGTCAGCTCTGCCTATACAGAGAATATGGACCTGCCGCTAGGAAGATCTTATATGCAGTATGCCGGAGCTAGTCTTGGTTTTTTTTCTATCCTGCCGCTAACGAGTATTATCGGAATAGAAAATTGGAGTGAGATCGATCCGGATGGGAAGGTATCTACGCTCTATAGTATGATCTCTGTGCCATACGGCGTGATTACAGCGGACCGGCTATATAAAAAATGGGGTTTAAATAATGGACAGTCTTATCTCGTTTCACTAGGTGTTAACCTTGGAATACTCAACACAGTTGGCCTGATACAGCAGACAGACTGGGTGGAGTGGGCAGAAAAAAATCCAGAAAATTTTTGGAGATGGACCAGCAGTTTGACCTACTCTGGGGCCCTACTTGGAGGATATTTAGCAAAAAATATGGCCCTAAAAAACTCATCAATTACCGAGGGTGATGTTGGCTTTTTGAATGCGTCTATGAATCTTGGAATTTTTAATAGCTTTTTACTAGGCTCGTTAATCGATTTTGATAATTATAAAAGTCAGACCCTACTAACAATGGCCGGTGTAAATGGTTTTCTTTATTTGGGTAGCCATTTAAATAAGAGTTATGGAAGTTTATCCCAGGGACAGGAGAAGATCGTAATATTGGGAATGGCAGCATCTTATCTAGCATGGATAGGATGCGCGCTTGTAACAGACTTTGACTATGCTTCAGATGCAGCACGGGTTCTTGATATGGCCAGTTTAACTGGTGGATGGTATTTTTCAAGAAAATCACTTAAAAAGGAAAACAATGTACTTGGTTACAGCGACTATGGATTAGACAAATACTTAGTCAGATTTTATCCTCAATTAGTAAGGCAGAACGATTTACTGGTCCCTGGCTTAAGCTTTAGTATTCGGTTTTAATATATTAAATTAAAATCAACATGTTTCTTACAAATCATCGACAACAAATGGAGCTGAAATAGTATTCATTTATGAGAATTATCTTAGCCAGCATCATTATCCTCATTAGCTTTTGTATTGCACAAACAAATGCTAAAGCTTTAAAAGTAGTAGAGTATAAATCAAGCTGGAAAGCCTACAGGTCAGGTATTGAGATACCAAAGTCTCATTTCTTCCGTATCATTGAGGATCAGGAAAATATGGCTCTTGCGCTAGATCATGAGAAGCAGTTTATGACCAGAAAGTTCAAGCTTAGTTGTTTTATGTGCGGAAACTCCACCCTGGGATTAATGAGCCTTGCTGCTGACAATCAGAAAATGATAAAAATAACTCTCTATGGCTATGTTATCACCAATATGCTAAAAAGATTTATGAGGGAAGAATCTGTTGATGTCACTTTTGAGCAGGCCCTAGAGCTTGCCAAAGAATATAATGACAGCCTAATAGGGCAGAATAAAATAGCGATCTAAAATTTTGATAAATATCAAGGTCTTTCAGTTCTATATATTCTAAATTTTATAGACTATGGTTACTAGAGTTTTATTAACTAAGTATCTAACCTGCATTCTTGCGACCATAACACTAACATCCGCAGAAACATTCATCACTAAGAACACAACATGGTCTAATGATATTACTCTTAGTGAGAGTGTTATTATTCAAAAAAATATTACTCTTACGATCAAAGAGGGTGTAAATATTTCCATAGAAAATGTGGACCTTAATAATGATGACCATGGGGACATTGAAATTTCTGTATTGGGATCGATTAATATTGAGGGGTCTCATGAGAACATGGTTTCAATAAAACCTATCCAATATTCCTTAGACAAAAACTATTGGAGTGGTGTCACCATTCATGAGAGTAATATCCCAAGTAGTATAGAGTTTTTAGAAATATCTAATGCTCAAACAGGGTTACACATTAGATCTGGGTTTAGGGCAAGAGGACTGCTAATAGAAAACTGTGGATCATCGGGGATTAATATAGAAAGTGACTCGAATGACTCAATAGACTTAAAAAATATAGAAATATCAAACTCTGATGGAGTGGGTTTTTTCATTGAAAGGGGAAACGTTTTTATCGACTGGGCACACGTTCACCATTGCCAGGGTGTTGGTATAGTGAACAATAATCTTGGTGTGGTTGATATATTAAATACCAAGATCATAAAAAATAAAGATAATGGTATTGCTAACTACGGAAACATGACATCCTACAATCTGACTGTTAAAGAAAACAGGCACGGAATGGTGATCTCATCTGCAATAACTGTGGTTACGAAAGGCAGTATCTCAGATAATAGATCTAACGGCCTGTTAATCGGAGGCAGCAGTAACGTGAATATCGAGAGCTCTACGATCAAGAATAATCAGGGCTATGGCCTTGAACTGACAGACTGGGTACAGGAAGATTATTTTAGTTTTTGGATTAAAGGAGAGAGCCCTGCTGTAAAGATCGGTCGCTCAAACTTTATTGATAATCACAAGACTACCGTGTTAGATGAGCACAGGTATGAAAACATATGGGGAAATTGGGAAGGCGTAGAATATACCGGAGATGGCTGGATTGAAAACTGGGAGGAGCAAATATATAGAGAGGTGCCTTTTGGCAGGATAGGCTGGATTGGTTTTCAATATAATTCAAACAATGGAGGGAGTGAGTTCTCTTGGCAGCCATGTACCGGAAACAGTGTCTGGTCTCCTATCTTTGAGGTTAAAAATTCAAGATATCAGACGCTAACCTATCTGCCCGCACCATTTCAGTGCAGCTGGAACCCGCTTGCGGGAAAACATTCTAACACGTGGATAGAGTATAGTGACTATACCGGATCCATAGACAATACAGACATCTATTCGGATTGGTCTATTACTAAAGAAAATCTTCTATCATCAAACAGGTATCTGCTTAGGCAATATTTTCATTATGCATATATCCCTGGTCAAGATAGTGGCTTTGTTGTGAAACCAGAGGTAAATGATTTTAGGCTCAGTTTTTATCATGGAGGCAAAGAGATCTCTAGCTATAGCGATAATAGTGAGATAGAACTAGCAGATAACTTCTGGGGATCCCAAACAGGTGAGTCTTTCATGATTAATCCATACGGTAATACAGACCTTAATGCAGGCGATAAACTATCCTCGATAGTAGTAGATGGAATATCTGTTCTCGAAAATAAAAATAAGATTGATATTTACACGCCAACCAAAGGATTAGCCTATCAGGAAATTAAAATGCTAGATATCGGCTGGAAGACAATAGGCTGGATGCCAATGGTTGATATATTTCTGAGTGTAGACAATGGTCTAACATGGGATAATATCGGATCAGATATCAGTAATAATGGAAAATTTAGATGGTGGAACAATCTTATTGTTGGGGAAAAATTTTATATAAAGATAGCAGACTCGTATGATTTAAATAGTTCAACAGTTATTGGCCCGTGCGATGTCATCGAGAATATCACTCCAGTCATTGATCTATCCACTGATAATCTTAATTTTATTACAGGAAAGAATGAGATAGATTTTTCTATAAAAAATATTGGGGGGGGTCTGCTTAAATGGTCACTCACTCCAGACGCCGGCTGGATAAAACTTAGTCGCACTAGTGGCTCAACAAAAAAGGAGTCTTCATGCACAGCGAAGGTGAAAAGAACCGGCCTAAAGACTGGGAAATATCAAGGAACCATAGTGGTTAATTCGAACTCTGAGGAACAAGAGATTGATGTAAACATGATTGTGGCAATGCCTTCTCTTTATGTCGACGCAAAATATATCAGTTTTGATTCAACCAAAAATAGTCAAACGTTTAACATTAAAAATTTTGGTGGGGGAACCATGTCATGGGAAATACAGTCTGATGTACATTGGATTGTAATTAATCCTGACAGGGGCTCACTTCGTTCGGGTACGACGGTAAACCTAACAATTGACCGGTCTCGCCTTCGGTTAGGAAATAATGAGGTTATGCTAAAGCTAAAATCAAATGTAGGAGAAAAAACGATAGATGTTTCTGCATTCCGAACAAAATCATTTATTGATGACACAGTAAACATTGATTTTACTCCATGGCACTGGATGTATGATCATAGAGTCTATTAGACGGAGTATGATAACTATTCTTTCAAGCCTTTTATATACATAATAGGCAGTATGAGAAGTAGAATCGGGAAAATATTAAACCACCATAAGACTAAGGATATTAGGCTGATGCTTATTAAAATGATCTTTTGATTCATGATAGTAAAATTTAAATATAATGATATATTGAATGAAAATTAGTTCTTCACAGAGTTTAGCATTTTTCGCTGCGATCGGGATCTTACTTTTGTTTGTTTTTGGTACTGAAAGGGAATTTTCAGTGCCAGTTAAAACAATAAATGAGTATGATAAAATGATGGCCAGAAACGCTAAGGCCAATACAATAAAACAATCCATTGTTTCTACGCTAGAGATGGTCGCCTATAAAGAGTGGGCTGTTGACTCGCTCAGACTAGTCGAACAAAAATATGAGAGTATGGACTCGGTATTAATTCAAAGACTAGAAGATATAAAATTTGAGTTTGGCTATAGTGGTATGCTAGAAAAAATCAATGATGATAAGACAGCACAGCTGAGCGGTATTGTAAAAGGTAGCAATCAAAACATTAATATTGAGGAAAAGAAAGAGCGTATTATTGATGAGATTGATTCTCTAAAAAATATTTTGAGTCATCAGCGCAGGTCCTTAGACACACTCCGATCGTTAAGCAGGTATAAGTTTTACTTAGACCAGCCAAGATTTAATAACGAATGAACTAATTATATATTAGTTAGATAGGATTACATCGGTCAGTATCAATAAAATGAAATATATAAATATTATCCAGAGATTTATTCCGCTACAATTTGGAAAGATATATGGCAATGGAGACCTTTTTTCCAGCTTTCAAGATAGTTTGGAAAAAATTAATCATGATGGGATGATGGTTCTAAATGATATTTCATTCTTTCAAGACTTTATAAACGATGGCGTGAGGTCACAAAAACCAAAGCATCAGATTATTTATTTTCTTGTTCATGTTCAACTTGCTCCTTTTTTATTGTACTCAATCAGTGGAATACCAAATGTTATACAATTCTTATTCATTATTTTGTGCATCATGGGGCAATATATTTTATGTTGGATAATGATCCATGTAGATAAACAAAATCAGTTTGTTCACCAGATATTAGAATGGTCAATAAAAATATCAGATGATTTAGACCTGATGAATTATTTAGTTCTAGAAACTGTCGATGTTTCTACGAAAACCACACCTTTTAATGAAGACAAGTATGCAAAACTTTGGCTAAAAGAAATGTCGACTAGTATGGATATGCCTTGGGAAAGTATTGTCATTGAGCTATTACCTGGTGAATCTTTTTTTGTTCCTAATATCAGGGTCTCACTCGGTGGAATAAGAAAATCAATACAAGATGCCAGTGCCTATGGTTTTGCCTCTGGAAAGGATAATGTTTCACCAAATATTCTACTAAGAATGTTGATCCTTTTTTCGAGGAAAAAGAAAATAAAATTTTTTGGTATGGATGAAGAGAAAAACAAGATAGATACTCAGGTGAAACAGTTAGTAAAACATTTAGAGCTTTTATTCGGCAAGCGGGATGATCCCCCGATTCTGTTTAAAGAGGAGACTCAAGAGTGGAAAACGGTGGTAAATATTGTTGATCGTTCAAACACCGACAGAAATAATATTAAGCAAAGTTTGGACATCTTTATTAAAATTATGAACTCGTATACAGGAAATAATAGGCTTCAATAGATCATGTCTCACAATAATTATTTTATTGTTACTATTTTTATCATATTTATTATGACCGCAAGTAGGCCAGTCTATTCTCAGGAATATATTTTTGTTGGAGATCCTCAATTAGTTTTAGAAAAAGGTAGCTACAAGCAAAACTATAACACGGGAATGTATTTTTTCTATAAACGCCAGTGGCCATTGGCCATAGAATATTTTTCAAGGTGTTCCGAATTAACTAGAAAGAAGGTTAAACATTTTTCACCATTAACCTGGAGCCATATTTATATGAATGAGTATATACTGGCGATACGTTCAATCTCTAGTTTGCCAAATAGAAAAGAAAAGCAATTAGTTAGGCTTGTTCTGAAAGAGGTAACCTCATTACGGACTAAACATAGGCTAAGTAAAAAAGAAATAGACAGAGTGGTGCTAGATAAAAAAAATCTTATAAAAAAAACTAGGGCTAACCTAATCGTCATGTCAAAGTATGAGATTATTGACTATGGACCTTGAAGAATTTAATTTTTTTGATCAGTTTCTTTTCATCTGTTTTTTCCATAATATCTCAGAATGAAAAGATCACCTAAGTATATGAATAGAAGTATATATCTCCTGTCATTTTTTGTTATCGGTTACATGGTAACTCCGCTCTATTCTCAAAGCTCAAAATCTAGAACTCACTCATCGAAGAATTCAAAAAATACCCCTACTCATGCCAAATCAGTAGCTGTAAAATCGACAAACAGTCCAAAGAAACATCGTACAAATAAACAATGGAAAACCAATTCAACTCTTGGAATGTTTAGCAATTGGCCATCAAAAACGAATAAGCCATCATCGCAAAGATTTGATATGGTGAAAGACAATGATGATGAATCTGATCAAATAGATGATGAGAAACCATCGGGTTTGGAGAAAAAAGAAAAAGAGAGTTTTTGGGAAAAGTTTAAGCTATTTAAAAAAGAATAGCAGTCTATTATTCGTCTTCATCGACGTTTATTTTAATCCCCAGTATTTCTTCTGCGATATAGACGATTTCCATCTCAGATGTCATTACAATACCATCTGCTTCAATAATATGTGCGATCATTGGTCCAAGAGAATCAATCTGTTCTTTTGAAAGCAGTGACCTAATCCTTTCTAGCACAGATCTCAGGTAGTCTTGTTTCTCGTTTGAGCTTTGACTAGCTAGTACAGAGTGAGCCTGATTAAAAAAGGTTTCCGCTCTGTCAGATGAGTGTTCGGGAAATAATTTAGATATTGCACCGATCCAGGATTCTTTTTCTTCGTAACTGGCTTGTTGGTCAGCGATTTGTATCGCAGCAAATAGATGGGTCACAGACTCTAATGGTGACATCTCTTGTGGAGCATTAATTATTTGTTTTTTATTTGAACTAAATAAACCCATTTTATTTATTTTCCCATTCTTCTGGGGTTAGTGTTTTCATGCTAAATGCGTGAATCTCATGTTTTAATAATTCTCCTAATGCAGCATAAATTATTTTATGTCTATCAATTAGAGTTTTATTAATAAAACTCTCAGAAACTATAATTGCCTCAAGGTGAAAACCACCATCGTGTTGTTTATGATTGAGATGTCTGCCAGTAAAGTCCTTAATCTCAATATGGTGCAGGTCTAATTGTTCACCTAATTTTTGTTCTATTTTATTGCCTATGTCCATTAATTTCTAAGGTAATTAATAAATACTATGAATGATAATATATCTAATTTATTCCAATTAACGGAAGAAGATAAAGACCAATATAGAAAATTAATTGATAAGATTGATCTGGATACATCTGATGATGTGATTAGCATGCTTAAGGCCAAACTTGATAAGCTAATTTCGTCTGACCGGCTCAATGATATTGAGATTAATCTGATAAAAAATGTTTCTGTATTAGTAAGCATCTATCAGACATATCCAGACTTAACAGCTTCAATCCGAAAAAAAATATTATTTGCAATATCTTATTTTTGCAATGAGAATGATGATATACCAGACATTGTACCTGAGATTGGATATCTTGACGACGCTGTTGTAGCCAGTTGGATTATTGAATCAATCAGTAAAGATCTGCCGGAGGTAAGTATAGCCTAAAAATCTATTTTGATTTTTTGGAAGATTTTATTGCTTCAAAGTCTTCTTCAGAAAATTGCCACTGACACTTATAGCACCACCAAGGTTTACCGTAGTAAGAAGGCTTATCCTCACAAAGTTCTAAGGGGATTTTACATTTTGGGCAATTTTTTTCTGTACCAGGCTTTGGCCATTTATAGTCTGGCTTATATTTTAAGCCATCTTCAAAAGTATGATGTTTCATGACGCCCTAAATTACAAATCTTAGTACTTCGATTATATTGAAAAATTAACTTATTTGAAAAATTAAAAATATCGCCATCGTTATTAGACTTAGGGCCGTGAGTCTTTTTACCATATGCTGTCGATCAAGAGTTTTTGTTTCAACAACATAGTGTTCGTAAAAGAGGAAAACCTCTAGCGTATCGTTTGGTGCCACATAGACTCTTTTGTATGCATCCGAAAGGTCTTCCTCAACATATTTTTTTGTCAATTCAGGAGGAAGATAGCTTACTAAATGAAAGCCTGGAAGTACTGGCACAGGATTATTAATAGGGTGTTTTCCTATAAATATACCATCAACATAGAACGGAACCTGCATACTATCGGTTCGTAAATCAATAAACCCAAATTTTTCCATATCACGTCTGTTTTGAGCAATGGAATTTTCGATCAAACAAAAAAATATGGCTATGATTATGATATATTTATTTCTGTTCACTCAAAATAAATTATTTTTAACAATGGTTTTAATCAAATAAGTAAATTTAACTAGTCGACATGTATAGAATTTGTAGATTAGTGCGCTTAATTCCTATAACGGTTAGCCTACTGTTATTTTCATGTGCATATTTTAATACTTTTTATAATGCGGAAAAGTATTTCAAAGAGGCAGATAGAATCCGCCTAGAAAAATCCGGCAAAGCTATTCCCTTAAGGGCTATGGATAATTATGGAAAAACGATACAAAAATGCAGGGTCGTGTTATCTGAGTTTCCTGATTCAAAACTTGTTAATGATGCAATATTATTAATGGCAAAAGCACAATACTATAGATCAGAATATGATGAGGCAATCACAAACTTGAAGATAATTTATAGCCAAGGAAGTCCTCAACAAGTTGCTGAAGCAAAATACTGGTCTGCAGTGTGTAAATGGAGAAAAGGAAAAACTCAGACCGCAATAGATGAACTCCAAGAAATAATAAAATTGTCTGAAGATGATAATATAAAAGCCCAGTGTCATCTTTCGCTAGCGGATATTTCATTTGACCTGGACAGAGATGAAAACTTTCTGTTTCATCTAGAGGCAGGTGCAAAAATAATAAAAGACAGGGCAGAAAAGGGGATCGTCTATAATAAACTTGCAGATATTGCGTTTAATAATGAAAACTATTCAGTTGCAGAAGGTGCTTATAAAGAAGTAATAAAAAATTCATTAACAAAAGAAAAAAT
>Ga0209019_1001721_pt1 | contig 10750 bp, 9 predicted proteins | sample METZYME_3_300m_FD_187549 | JGI IMG/M metagenome (GOLD analysis project Ga0209019, IMG submission 187549) | Marine microbial communities from oxygen minimum zone in mesopelagic equatorial Pacific - METZYME_3_300m (SPAdes) (version 2) | ecosystem: Environmental > Aquatic > Marine > Oceanic | place... | reverse complement strand
GGGCGCCGGTCTGCGCAACAGCGCTGTCGAGCCGTTTTATCAGCCGCAGATTTTCCCGGTGCAGTCTCTTTAATTGCTTACTGTTTATGTCGGCCCGACGTTGAACGAGTGCTAAACGTTGTTCCAGAAGCTTACGAGCGCTCTTTCCTTGCTTTTCCAGTTCAACGAGGCTGTTGAGAGTCTCGCTGAGGCGTTGAAGGAGCTTTAGCGCCTGCTGGTCGGAGAATGCGTTGTCTGGGGCAGTTTTTGCTCCAGCGCTTTGTCGCACCCATGACTTAATTGACTTTGGTATCGACATTTGAGTTTAAGATGGCACGCTTCGTGTGTCTTAGCTACTCTTATCGCCGATCTGAGGGCGTAGATGCTCTGCGGAGAACTCAGCGATGAATTTGCCTTCCTCTTGGCACCGCTTGATTCCCGGGGGGCGGAGGTGGGACCAGACTCGGTTGGGTGATGGGCGATGAAGTTAGAACAATGCGAGGTAGCCGTCGTGGGAGCTTCTGCGGCAGGACTCTACATCGCGATGAAGCTGGCGCGCGAGGGAGTTCGGGTTCGCGTCTATGAGGCCGCCACAGCCATAGATCCGCCCCGCCGCACGCTCATCGTTACCGACAAATTTCGCGAGCAGATGGGGCTGTTTGCTGACGATGTGATCATCAACGAGATTCACGTATTCGAATTATTTGCTAACGATAGTCAGACTTCAGTAGGGCTCGATCGTCCCGACCTGATTATCGAGCGGGCCGATCTGATCAAGGTTCTCGCCAAGGAAGCGATGGCGGAAGGTGCTGAGATTATAACCGGGCGTCGACTCGTGAATTTGAAGGCTCATACGTCGGATACAGGCCGATCATCCCCCTCGACATATTCAAGCGAACAAGATGGTGCCGATGCAGGCACGAGGGGTGCCATCCAACTAACGTTTGAAGGCTCGAATGCTGCCGAAACTTTCGTAACGATGTCTGACACCGTAATCGGAGCCGATGGTGCCTTCAGCGTTGTGGCCCAATGTGCTGGTTGGCCTCGGCAACCCACGGTTTCGCTAGTGCAAGCTATCGTTGAACTTCCAGACGACATGTCACCCGAGTCCACGCGCGTCTGGTTCGAGCCCGAGGACACTCCCTATTTCTACTGGCTAATCCCGGAAGGTCCCGGTAGGGGAGGGCTTGGCCTCATTGCCGACGAGAAACCGGGCGGCAAGAATCCTCAAGAAGCACTCGAAAGTTTTATGGAAAAACAGGGGCTTAAGGCTATGGAGTTCCAAGCAGCTAAAATTCCTTTGTATTTGAAATGGACCCCTGTCCATCGCCGGGTTGGAGCGGGGGATGTCTATCTTGTGGGTGATGCTGCAGGGCAGGTGAAGGTAAGCACGGTCGGTGGAATCGTTACCGGTTTTCGTGGAGCGCAGGGAGTTGCCGATGAGCTGTTACATTCGAATGGGACTGGCAGTGGCCAAACTGAAGTGGGTCGGGGTGGCTCCTTTTTGACATCGAGAGCACGCATCTCGGCCGATGATGCCGGGAGTAATGCTGAAATCCGGGCGTTACGGCGAGAATTGGATCTTCACCTCGGTATTCGGCGAGCTCTGCATGACTTTAACAGTGCTGATTACACTCGTTTACTTAGTCTCCTCAGTAACTCTGCCAAATCCCAACTGCGGCGTTTTCACCGCGATGAAGCTTGGCGATTGATGACACACCTTGTTTTGCGACAGCCTCGCCTACTGTTGTTGGGAGCTAGGAATTTTCTGTTGGGGGGGGGCTTTGGGGACAGTGTCAGATGATTCTCAACTGCGGCTTATACTGGTTCCATGATTAAGCTTGGCATAAGTGATCTAAAGACCCCAAGTTGCCTCAGCGTTCAACGTCTTTCCTGTTGGGAATAGAAGTGTTTGAGCCGACGTGGGAAACTGCCGCCCGCAATGCATGATTCTCGACGTTTTCTTGTTACCGGGGGTGCTGGTTTCATCGGTTCACATCTCGTGACCGCGCTGCTGGTACGTGGGCACGAGGTTGTTGTGCTCGACGACCTGTCGACTGGGCGGCGTGAGAATCTCGAAATGGCAGTATCTGAAGGAGGAGTTGCGCCGACTGCTACCAGCAGGGATACCGACGAAAATGCAACCAGCGACTTAAGTGCGGAGCCTGCGTCCCACTCAGGTCAGCTGCGCTTCATCAAAGCGTCACTATTGGACTATGACGCTCTCGAAGAAGCTGTTATCGGAGTGGAAGCCGTTTTTCACCAGGCGGCGGTACCCTCGGTGCCGCGCTCGTTCGCTGACCCCGTGGCCACGATGCGAGCCAACGTAGAAGGGACAATCGCGCTTCTGGAGGCCTGTCAGAAGGCAGGCGTGCGTCGCATTGCGATGGCTTCGTCATCATCAGTTTACGGTGATACGCCTACGTTACCTAAAGAAGAGTCGATGCCGCCAAGCCCTATGTCGCCCTATGCGCTCAGCAAGCTTACTGCCGAACAAGCAGGTGGCATCTTTGCCCGTACTTACGGTCTCGACATTTTCGCACTGCGCTACTTCAATGTTTTTGGTCCACGCCAAGATCCGGCGTCGCAGTACTCAGCGGTAATTCCCAAGTTTATTACCCGCATGCAGAGCGGCGAGAAACCAACGATATATGGAGACGGGCTGCAATCACGTGACTTCACGTTTATTGACAACGTGGTTTACGCGAACCTGCTGGCTGTTGGTATTGATAAGCCAGAGACAGGTTCCGGCGCAACGGACGGGGCCGAAGTTGACACTGGCAATAGGGCCCACGGTGCCTACGATGTCCTCAACATTGGCTGCGGTGATCGCTACACGTTGCTTGATCTTATCAAGTCCTTGAATGAAATCATGGGCACGGACTCTGAACCGGAACATGCCGATGCTCGCCCCGGAGATGTCCGCCACTCTCACGCTTCCATCGACCGTGCCCGTGAAGTAATCGGCTACGTACCCAAAGTGGATTTCGAGGAAGGCCTGCGCCGCACCATCGTTTTTTATACTTCCTAAGGACATCTGAGGAGCCGACTGGCTTCTAAGTTGGCGCCCATTGGTCTGTGTTGGCTGTTATCCTTCCGCATGCTCACCAATCAATCTGTCCAGCGGACCGAGCTGGGAAACCACCTTGTCGTTATCACCGAGTGCGTGCCCACTGTACGCTCCGCTAGCCTCGGTATCTGGGTGAAAATGGGCTCGCGCTTCGAAGCACCTGAGCAAGCGGGTATCTCGCACTTCATCGAACACATGTTGTTCAAGGGAACGGCGAATCGATCAGCCAAAGACATCGCCTACAAAAGCGATGCCATGGGGGGCCAGCTCGACGCGTTTACCACTAAGGAGCACGCCTGCTACTTTGCCAATATCCTCGCTGTTCACGTCGAGGACGCCTTCGAGTTGGTCTCGGACATCGTACTGAACCCGTTGTTCGAGGAGCATCAAATGGAGCTTGAGAGGGCGGTGATCCTCGAAGAGTTAGCTGCCGTTGAAGATGCTCCTGAAGAGTTTCTCTGGGAGGAATTCAGTCGCACATTTTGGCTCGATCACCCTCTCGGGACACCGATCCTCGGCACTCGTGAAACGATTAAGTTGCTCAGTTGCGAAGACCTTAGCGTGTTCTTTCGTCGAGCCTATGAACCGGCGAACGTCGTCGTCGCTGCCGCGGGCCGACTCGATCACAAGGAGATTTTGGAACTCGTTGAAGCAAGGTTCGGAGGCCTTTCCAATCACTCCGAGCCTCTGGAGCTCACCGCACCGAGGACCTTTCAACACTTCCGAATCCTCAGAAAGGAAGAGCTTGAACAGGTTCACATAGCAGTTGGTTGCCCAGGCCCCTCGATAGACGAAAAAGAACGTTACGCTGCTTTCTTACTCAACGCGGTGCTCGGTGGCAGCGTTTCATCGCGGCTGTTTCAGTGCATTCGTGAGCAACACGGTCTTGCTTACAGCGTCTATTCTGCGCTCGAGACCTACGCTGATGCGGGGTGTTTCTGGATCTACGCAGGTACCCGGCCAGACGCGGCGGCCACGGTTCTCGACCTTATCATTGAAGAACTCAGCGTTTTGCGGGAGGTGCCAGTCTCGCCCAAGGAACTTTCTCGCATGAAGGAAAACCTGAAAGGCAGTGTGATGCTCGGGTTGGAGAGTACTGTTGGCCGTATGAGCACCCTTGCCCAGCAGGAGATGTACTTCGGCCAAACTTTTGACATGGACGAAATTTTGCTAGGTATTGACGAAGTGGATGCCGAGCAAATCCAGCAGATGGCACGTCGTGTTTTTGCTGACGAAGGCATTGCGGTCGATGTATTGGCCCAACGGTCGGTGGCTGACAAGCTGAACACGCGTTTCGCCGACGGCCTCACTCTCCCTGCCGGTAGCCGGCTAGTTTTGGCGTAGTCGGTTCGACAAGGCGCAGCCGCCAAGTTTGGTCGCCCTGAAGTGCCGGGATAGAATTAACTGATAGATCGTCGTCTGTTCCAACTTGGCAACATATCGTGCCCGAAAACTTTTCTGAGCCTTCGCGATGATCAGCCGTTACACGCGTCCCGAAATGGGCAGCATCTGGGATGAAGCGGCTCAATACGCTACCTGGCTTGAGGTAGAGCTCGCAGCTGCCGAAGCGATGGTGGAGCTCGGGAACATTCCCGCTGAAGCCCTCGAAAATGTGCGCCGTGCAGTTCCACCCGATCCTGAACGAGTGCTGGAGATCGAGCGACGAACTAGCCACGATGTCATTGCATTTCTCGAGGCCATCGAAGAACAGATCGGCGCCGATGCCCGTTATCTGCACCTCGGGCTGACATCTTCTGATGTGCTCGATACATCGTTAGCGCTACGCTGTGTGCGTGCCGCCGACCTTTTGATCGCTGGTTGCGATGATCTCGTTGAATTGTTCATGGCAAAGGCGCTTGAGTATCGGGACCAACCGATGGTTGGTCGCACCCACGGAATCCACGCTGAACCCATTACGCTGGGGCTCAAGTTCTTGCGCTACTACGAGGAATTCCGTCGTGCCGCTGACCGATTGCGACGAGCTCGAGAGGTCATGCGCTTCGGCCAGATTTCGGGGGCAGTGGGTAGCTATGGAACACTCGATCCCGCCGTCGAGCCGCGAACATGCGCCAAGCTTGGACTCAACGTTGAGCCCGTTTCGTCGCAGGTCGTGCCACGTGATCGGCACGCCGAGTTTCTCTCGCACCTTGCTGTCGTCGCAGCATCGATTGAAAACGTTGCTCTTGAGATTCGCGGCTTGCAGCGTACCGAGGTTCTTGAGGCAGCCGAGCCGTTCGGGAAGGGTCAGAAAGGCTCGTCCGTAATGCCGCACAAGCGTAATCCGATTAAATGCGAGAACCTTGTTGGGTTGGCGCGGTTGGTGCGAGCTTACGCCGTGACTGGCTTCGAAAACGTTGCTTTGTGGCACGAGCGTGACATCTCGCACTCGTCAGCCGAACGGGTTGCTATCGCTGATGCTTGTATCGCGCTTGATTTCATGCAGTATCGCTTAAGGGGTGTCATTGATGGCCTTGACGTCTACCCGGAGGCAATGGAACAGAATCTAAACCTGACCAACGGACTCGTTTTTTCGAGCCGAGTCCTCGAAGCTCTCCTACAGGCGGGTTTGGCTCGGACCGATGCCTATCGACTTGTCCAGAGAGCGGCAATGAATTGTTGGGACACCGGGGAACCTCTCAGAGAATTGCTCGCCGCGGATGACGAAGTTATGGAGTGGTTGTCGGAGAAGGATCTCGACCAAGCCTTTGACATTAAGGCGGCACTTTCTGGGGTCGAGGCAGTCTACGAAAGAATCCTTGGGGCCGTCGATGCCGTGACTGGTAGCGTTCGTGGTGAACATGATCGTCGTTCCGCGAGAAGGCAAAGAGCAGACGAATGAAATCTGCGGGGGCCGTATGGCGCGAAGCCTGAACCATTGCTGTGGAGTCTTTGGAATCATCGGCCACAGCGAGGCCGCAAGGCTGGCGTATTTAGGACTCTACGCACTGCAGCATCGGGGCCAGGAAAGTAGTGGCATCGCAACCGCCAATCTTGGTGCGATGTTTGTTGAGCGGGGCATGGGTGAAGTTGCAGATGTGTTTGATAGTGAGCGACTTGACCGGCTGCCGGGCCGGGCTGCGATTGGTCACGTGCGTTACTCCACCGCCGGGGCGAGCAACCTTGCCAACTCTCAGCCGGTTCGAATCGAGTCACCCTGTGGATCGATTGCCCTAGGACACAACGGCAACTTGGTCAATGCTGACCAGATTCGAACCCATCTTGAGCAAGAAGGTTCCATCTTCACATCGAGTAGCGATACCGAGGTTCTCTTGCACCTCTTCGCACGCAGCAAGTGTGACACGATCCTTGATGCCTTAACTGAAGCCCTTGGGCAGGCAGAGGGGGCGTTCACCATGACGGTATTGGCCAACGATTTATTGATTGGTGTCCGCGACTCTCTAGGCTTCCGGCCGCTTTCGATCGGTCATGTTGATGGTGCCTTCGTCTTGGCGTCGGAGACGTGCGCATTCGATCTGATCGGGGCGCAGTACATCCGCGACGTGCAGCCTGGAGAGATGATTCAAATCGGCGAGGAGGCGGTCGGCTCCAAGGTGGCCCTCGAGGCGGCAATTGCCGGACCATGTGCGGAAGCGCCTGGTTTCCGATCGATTCAGCCCTGGAGCCGGCAGCCAGAACGGCGTTGTATCTTTGAACATGTCTATTTTGCCCGCCCCGACAGTCGATTGTTCGGTGCTGGCGTCATGGATGCGCGCAAACGGATGGGCAATATTCTTGCTCAAGAAGCTCCAGCTGATGCCGATCTGATCGTGCCGGTTCCCGACGGCGGAACTTTCGCCGCTTTGGGATATTCGTCTGAATCGGGATTACCCTTCGAGCCCGCACTGATCCGCAACCATTACGTTGGCCGTACGTTCATCGAGCCGCGTCAGTCGATCCGCCATTTTGGTGTCAAGGTGAAACTAAACCCGGTGGAGAGCGTAACTAATGGAAAGCGCATAGTGCTGATCGATGATTCAATCGTAAGAGGAACAACTAGCGCCAAGATCGTGGAGATGATGCGCACTGCCGGTGCCCGCGAGGTTCACGTTAGAGTGTCATCGCCACCGTACATCTCGCCATGCTATTACGGTATTGACACACCGCATCGTGAGGACCTTGTAGCAGCAAATCATTCGGTTGAAGAGATCCGTGAGCAGATCGGCGCTGACTCGCTGGCTTATCTTTCTCACGCTGGCCTGCAGCGGTCGCTTCCTGGTGGTGACGTATCGTATTGCGACGCCTGTTTTACTGGGGAGTATCCGACTCCGCTCGGCAGCGAGCTTAAATCGCAGAAGGAACTTTTCGAGCCTGTTGGAGCTGGACCAGCAAAGATCAACAGTAGTTAGTCACTGAGGCCATGATTCTGGCCACCCCTGGGATGCAGGATAAGGCAGTGTCAGGACCATCACAAAACCCAAAACTTACTTATAGTGACGCGGGTGTTGATCGTGTAGCTGCGGCAGGAGCCAAGAAACGGATCAGAGCTCTCGTACGCAGTACGTTTACAGAGAATGTAGTGGGTGATATCGGTAGCTTCGGCGGCGGGTTTCGCTTGCCGGGGGGTGACTCAAACGCAGTGCTCGTTGCTTCGGCGGATGGCGTTGGTACTAAGCTCAAGATCGCGGTAATGGCTGGTGATTATGAAGGTGTCGGATACGACATCGTGGCGCATTGCGCCGACGACATCCTCACCCAGGGCGCGGTCCCACTGTTCTTCCTCGACTACATTGCTCTGGGAAAGATGGAAGAGTCGGTGGTCGAATCGATTCTCCGAGGGTTGGTGACCGCTTGTCGCGATGTTGGCGCGGCGCTAATTGGGGGCGAGACGGCTGAGATGCCTGATATCTATCAGCCCGGTGAATTCGACCTTGCTGGTTTCATTGTCGGGGAGTCAATCGGTGCCGAACTGCTTGACGGTTCAGCGATTCGAACTGGAGACCATCTCCTTGGCTTAGCCTCGAACGGTCTGCACACCAACGGTTACTCACTAGTGCGCAAGATCGTTTTTGAACACCAGGGCATGAAGGTTGGCGACTTGGTCGACGAGTGGGGCTGCACAGTAGAACAAGAGCTACTGCGGCCGCACCGGGCTTACGTTGCTTCGTTGCGCTCGCCGATCATAAAAGGTGAAATCCACGGGTTAGCCCATATAACCGGGGGTGGTTTGTACGAAAACGTTCCACGGATGTTACCCGAGGGTTGTGGTGCAGTGATCGACCCGGAGGCCTGGTTAGTCCCGGCTGTGTTTCGAAGCCTACAGGCATGGGGTGGCATTCCGGAAGCCGAGATGTGGCATACGTTCAACATGGGGGTCGGGATGGTCGTGGCTGTCCCGATGGAACGTAGCCAGGCGCTGCTTAAAGAGCTTACTTCAGCTGGAGAGGAAGCGTTCCTGATTGGCGCCGTAGTCAAGGGTGATGGCCTGCGCCTCAAACTAGGTTTTACGGTGCCCGAATGAGCAGGCTTAGGGTTGGCGTGCTGATTTCAGGCCGGGGTTCCAATATGGAAGCATTGGCAGAAGCCTGCCGTGCTGGTGACTACCCGGCAGAGATCAGCGTCGTCATTTCAAATCAACCGGCCGCCGCTGGACTTGAGCGGGCAGCATGTCTTGGCATTAAGACGGAGGTTGTTGATCATACGGCGTTTGCTGACAAAGCTTCCTTTGAAGCGAAGGTGATCCGTGTACTTGAGGAGAACGAGGTCGAGCTGATCTGTTTGGCAGGGTTCATGAGGGTGCTTTCTGAAGACTTCGTTGCTTCTTTTCCGCACAAGATCATCAACATCCATCCATCATTGCTCCCGGCCTTTCCGGGCTTACAGGTGCAGCAAAAGGCGATTGAGTACGGGGCAAGGCACACGGGATGCACCGTTCACTTCGTGGTGCCTGAAGTTGATGCAGGGCCGATTATTCTCCAGGCTGTTGTGCCGATCGATCAGGAAGACACCGTAAAAACCCTCGCGGCCCGGATCCTTGAGCAGGAGCATCTAGTTTACCCAAAGGCGGTGGAGCTTTTCGCCCAGGGTCGCTTAAGTATTGAAGGCCGCCGTGTCCTGATCTCAGGGGAAGGAAGGGACAATGCCTAGCATAGGATGGGCGCTAGGAATCGAAGCCTCGAATGAGTAATTTCGCCGCCATAAAAGAACAAATCGAACTTCTTCGGCATGGCGCTGTTGATTTAATCAGTGAAGAGGGACTTGAGAAGAAACTTGAGCGATCGCAGACGACTGGGAAACCGCTCATCGTGAAGGTTGGGTTCGATCCGTCGGCGCCCGACATTCATCTCGGCCACACGGTCGTGATCCGCAAGATGAAGCAGTTTCAGGATCTCGGCCACCAGATCGTTTTTGTAGTCGGCGATTTTACCGCCATGATCGGCGACCCATCAGGCAAGTCAGCAACACGTCCTCAGCTGACGCACGGGGAAGTACGTGAGAACGCTGAAACTTATCGCCAGCAGGCCTTCAAGATCCTCAGCTCTGACAAGAGTCGCCTGGAATTTAACTCGACTTGGCTCGAGGATCTTGGTGCTGGCGGGTTTATTGAGTTGGCAGGTAAATACACTGTTGCTCGTATGCTCGAGCGTGATGATTTCGAGAAGCGTTTCAATAACAACCAACCAATCGGCCTACACGAATTTCTCTATCCTCTGGCGCAGGCTTACGACTCGGTGGTGCTCAAGGCCGATGTTGAGTTGGGTGGTACCGATCAGCTGTTCAATCTTCTCGTTGGCCGTTCCATCATGCGCGATTACGGCCAGGAGCCACAGGTCGTTCTCACACTACCGTTGTTGGTTGGTACCGACGGGGTAGAGAAAATGAGCAAGTCCCTTGGTAACTATATTGCCGTTGAGGACACACCCAAGGAGATGTTTGGCAAGGTCATGTCAATCTCCGACGAGCTGATGTGGAGCTACTATGAGTTATGTGCAAGCTTGCCTGCCGAGCAGATCGAGGTGATCAGGTCACAGGTTGGCTCCGGAGACCTCCACCCAAAGGCGGCCAAGCAACGACTCTCCCAGATCATTGTCGCAGAGTTTCACGGCAAAGAAGCAGCAGCAGGCGCTTTGGAAGAGTTTGACAATATTTTCCGAGAGGGCGGATTGCCGGACGATATTACCGAGCATGTTTTCGATGGTGCCGAACCTGCTTGGATCATCCAGGTGATGCGCGAATGTGGCTTCGCGAGTTCTAACGGAGAAGCTCGTCGGCTGCTTGCGCAGGGAGCGGTAAATCTCGATGGAGAGCGCCTCACCAGCGATGAAACTACGGTTCCAAACGACGGTAATGCGCGAGTTCTCAGGGTCGGGAAGCGTCGCTTTGCAAAGATAAGAGTTGGATAATTTATTCCTGCCACCCAGCCCTGACTTTCTTGGCGTCAAAAGGGTGGCTTTTCAATCATCTTTGATTGACGTCTCTTGGACCCTTCCGCTACAATTCCTGCTGCTGTAAGGCTTGTCTGTCTTGCAGTCACCTGAGCCGTGAGGTTTGCGGCGCCTTTGTCTCTTGATGAAAGGCACCCGGGGAGCATTTCCTGAAGTTTGGATTTGTGTTGCCGCGTTCGGGTAATTTGTCTGCTCTTTGAAAACTGAATAGTGCGTTATCTGACTCGTCAATTCGGATGGAAGTTGAGGTTCAAACTGGAGAGTTTGATCCTGGCTCAGAACGAACGTTGGCGGCGTGCCTAACACATGCAAGTCGAGC
>Ga0209019_1001717_pt1 | contig 10756 bp, 11 predicted proteins | sample METZYME_3_300m_FD_187549 | JGI IMG/M metagenome (GOLD analysis project Ga0209019, IMG submission 187549) | Marine microbial communities from oxygen minimum zone in mesopelagic equatorial Pacific - METZYME_3_300m (SPAdes) (version 2) | ecosystem: Environmental > Aquatic > Marine > Oceanic... | reverse complement strand
TTGTTTATTTAGGGAGATCTTTTTTTGAAAATAATTAAATATAATCTATCAACTGTTTTTTCAGGAATAATCATTTTTTTGCCTCTTGCTTTTTTCAACGGTTGTGCTGGGCTGGATCAATTCGAGCCCCCCCTCCCAGAACCTGCAATCATTAACAATGCTCTCCCCTTCGTCGACGTTCCGGTTCCTGATGGTTTCAACAGAGACCAATCAAAGTCATTTGTTTACGAAACGGGCAGTAATGACATGAAAGTTGGACGCCTGTTCTTTAACGGGAACTCGGGTTTAAAACCAACTGTTGAGTTCTACCAGAATGAAATGGTAAATAAAGGATGGACTCTCACAAACTCCATGGCAAGCACTGATACGATTTTAAATTACCGAAAAGAAGGTTGGATATGCACGGTTATCATTAGACCGCGATCATTCAGTCGGTCTATCGTAGAAATACAAATAGGACCAGTACAGAGGCAATCTAAATAATTCCATCTTCTAGGTGTAAGAAAACCACCCTTTTTTTCTACCACACAAATCAACTGAATCATGTCTAATAAGGATCCCTTATCGCGCCAGCTTATATTGGATTTTCCCTCACAACCTGAATATTCGTTTTCTAATTTCATCGTTTCAGATGGTTCAAAAATCGCCTTTGATGCAGCCCGCGAATTTTGCAGCGATTCCTCCTCTTTTAACACACTATATTTTTTTGGTAGTAAAAACCTAGGGAAAACGCACCTTCTACTTTCCATTGGGAATCAGTCTGCTTCTATGAATAAAAAAGTTCTGTATGTTCACGGTGCAGATTTTGTAAAAAAAACAGACGAAAGTTCGAATGGCTCTTCAAGGGAATTTGTATCAATTCTTTCCAACATCGACCTATTTCTGCTCGATGCGGTAGATTGCATTGAGGGGAAGCGTACTTCCCAAGAAAGACTTTATCTCATCATCAACTCTCTTATTGAAAAAGAAAAAAAAATTGCATTCGCCGGCAACTTTAATCCTGCAAAATTAAAAAACACGGAAAACTATCTAATATCACGTTTTCAGTGGGGCATGTCTACCGAACTTAAACCCATTGACGACAAAACAACTGCAAAGATCATTACCAAACTAGCGAAGGATATTAGGCTGATTTTACCCGAAAAAGTAATAGAGTATCTCCTCACGCGCATGCCAAGAGATTTTATATCGATTAAGCATGCGATTACTAAAATCAATCAAGCATCTTATATCCAAAAAAAGAAAGTGACCGTACCTTTGGTCAAGGAAACCTTGAATCTGCCGTAGACAATCATGAAACAGGCGCGCCATAACATAGCTTTTTCACTTGAACGCGTCGCGCAAAACCACCCAAATCAAACAGCGGTTACCGAATCACACACTGGCACTTCCATCTCATTTCAAGAGTTAGATGATGAGAGTTCCCGCATTGCTTCTGGATTAAACCAATACGGATTTAAAAAAGGAGATCGTGTTTTACTCTTTATTCCTTTCAGCATAAAGTTCATTTCTGTTGCATTTGCCTTATTTAAAGCGGGGGCGATACCAGTACTTATTGACCCCGGACTAGGGAAAAAAAATATTCTAAGGTGCGCTAAGGAAACCGAAGCGCAGGGAATCATTGCGACCCCAGCCGTTCACTTAGTATCAAAATTTTTCCAAAAATCTTTTCGCAACTTGAAACACAGGGTCACTACCAACTCATGCTGGTTATGGCAAGGGTGTACCCTTAGAGATATCAGCAACATGGCTAAACCTACCTTTGCTTATGATGACACATTTCCTAATGATCCTGCGGCCATATTATTTACAAGTGGAAGCACCGGTTCTCCTAAAGGAGTTGTATATACCCATGAGATGTTTTCCCGTCAACTGGAGGTACTCCGTTCCTGCTACAAGATCCAACCCGGAGAAATAGATCTATCTACCTTCCCACTATTTTCATTGCTTGGAGTGGGAATCGGCATGACATCAATTCTCCCCAAAATGGATTTCACTCGCCCCGCAAAAGTTGATCCTGAAAAAATTTTAAATACGATCACCAAACATAATGTAACTAGCGGGTTTGGTTCGCCAGCATTATGGGACACAATCAGCCGTTATTGTATTTCAAACAATCGACACCTTTCTTCTCTTAACCGAATTTTAATGGCAGGTGCACCCATTCCCGGTTCGTTGATTGAAAGATTTGATCATATCCTGACATCCAAAACAAAGATACACACTCCATATGGAGCCACAGAAGCACTTCCTGTCGCAACCATCGAACGCAAAGAAATTCTAGAAGAGACTTTAAAAAAATCTCAGCAAGGATACGGAATTTGCGTTGGTCACACGGTTCCCGATATAGAGCTTAGAATCATAGCAATCATTGATGATTCGATTCCTGAGTGGGAGGATTCCATCGAGCTAACCCATGGAGAAATTGGAGAAATAGTAGTGAAAGGTCCTTGGGTAACTCAAAGTTATTTCAACCGCAACGAGGCTTCTCGGTTAGCAAAAATAAAAGATCATGGAAATGCTCTCTGGCACCGTATGGGAGATGTGGGTTATCTTGATGACAAAAACCGACTATGGTTTTGTGGAAGAAAAAATCAACGCGTTCGCACAGCCGACGGAACACTGTTCACCATCCAATGCGAAGGAATCTTCAACATTCATCCCAAGGTAAAACGATCCGCTCTAGTTGGTATAGGTGAAAATAAGAACCAAAAGCCTGTTATCGTAATAGAACCAGAACAGTTCAGCGAACTAAACAACAATTCTGCCCGCAACTTGCTTATTAAAGAATTATTGGAGTTGGGAGGTCAGAATAAGCATACCCATCAGATTAAGAATGTCCTGATACACCAAAATTTTCCGGTAGATATTCGCCATAACGCAAAAATATCTCGAGAACAACTTGCTCAGTGGGCAACCCAAAAGATTCCCTAGGAACGTAAAAAACAACTCTCCTAAACGTGGTAAAATAAGAAACCGATCTATACTACCAATCAATTTCTATCAAACCTTGGTCTTATGTATTCAAAGTCAACAGATCAAAGACTAAAATCAACTTTTTCTCGATTGATTTATATTGTCCTTCTATAAATAACCGGAATGCCATTTGCACAACACTACTTTGAGTAAAACAAGAAACCAAAAAATAATATAAAGAAATATAAGACCTGAAAACTTAAAAATATGTCGGCACTCGGTTGTACGTTTAATATCCCAAATGCTTATATTTTGACATAATTTCAACGTTCTGCTAGCATTTCTTAATCATGACACTCTGGTTCTTTGTAGATTGAAAAATTTGGTTAGAGTTTTATGGTTCCCTATAGATTCATTGGCCACCCAGATCCTAATTAAACCAAGAGCTTGCTAAAATGCTGAATGAAGTTGATGAGAAAACAGAAGAACACAGTGTAAACTTAATAAAAAAAATCCTGATCGGGCTAGGGGTAATTTTTATCTTGGTGGGGATCATCCGGCAGTGGCCCATCGCAGGAAAATCCTACATGGAATTTATTGAAGGAGAAGGGTACCTTGCCCTGATGCTAGGACTTATCATGACTGTACTGGGAGTATCTGTAAAGCTACTAATCGGCCAGCAAAAAGAATGACCACTTAAATTTGGGAATTGACCTCCATGAGTGAAAAAGAAAATGTAGAAGGCGAAGGTTTCGTCATTAAAGACAAGCGTTCTTCCCAAATTTCAGAAGATGATGCTACTTTTCAAGATGAACAAGAAACCAATGATCAGGAAAAACAAACCGACTCCTCCAAAGAAAAAGAAACCGAGCCTTTTCAGGTCGACTTTTCAACATTTATCATGTCTCTTACGTCGTCCGCCTTCTACCATTTGGGAGATATGCCCGACCCCTCCACTGGTAAGAAAGAAGTAAACCTTCCCGCAGTCCAACAAACAATAGACATGTTAATTATGTTGCGGGAAAAAACAAAAGGCAACCTTAAGGAAGATGAAAAAAAACTTCTCGAGCAACTCGTATACGAATTACAAGTAAAGTACGTCGCAAAAACAAAGGAATAGTTTCCCGCATTCCCTACTTAGCATCAAAAACATTATAACTCCCGCCTATAGCGTGCCACTATAAGCCCACATTATAAATTATCAGGATGCGATCATGGAACTCAAAAGTGACACAAACGGACTCTTCATAGAAGGAATGTCAGATTCATCAGAGTTAGCTGATTATATTCGGCGAAAATTTAATGAAGAAGACATCCAAAATACTTACGAGATCTTGACAAAAGGTCACATTAAGATTGCCCGGTCTGAAGGCATCACTCCATTACGTAAATTTTGGCAAGCACTTAATCACTCCCATAAAAATACCCCCAACCTCAAATGTGAAAAAGGTTGCGCGCATTGCTGCCATACCGGTGTAGCAGCAACACAAGTTGAATGGGATGGCATATTAAATAATGTCATGGAAAATAATATTAATCTCGGGAAAGTCATTGAACGATCAAAACGTACTATTGATCGTGTACGCGAAACTCTACACTCTAAAAAAAGTTTAGAACAGATCGATTGGCACCGCCTGGTAATCAACCAGCCTTGCCCTTTTTTGGGGGAAGACCATGCCTGCATCATTTATGAGGACCGCCCCCTAGACTGCCGCCTAGTGGTTGCATTTCGTGACCAGTGCGAATCAAAAAAACTGGAGCATGCCCAACGCGGAGTGGTAATCGAGGAAGCCGTTGGCGCTACCGTCATCGCAAAAATACAACATGACCAAACTCCAAAGTTTAAACGGAGAAAGTTCCAAGGCGTCCAACCACTGAAATTACTACAGCACTGGCTTATTTTGTGGCAGGAAAAAAATAAAAAAAAGAGATGAGACCAAGGCCACATGTTAATTAGTCTATATAAAAAACCACGATTAAAACCAATCCTGAGTAAAAACAACCAAAACCCAACTAGTTAAAAACCATTGACCTTAATGCCCAGTTCAAAGCAAAAGAAAATTCTACTATTAATTGCGTGGGTTTTTGCGACCTTGCTTCTCTACATTTGCTTTCGCGAAATAGATTTAGAACAAGCCTGGAATTATATCAAACAAGTTCACCCCTTATGGCTTTTTCTCGGTATTGCTGGGCATTTTTTAATTTTTATATTTTGGGCCAAGCAATGGATCATCTTTCTCCCTGGAAAAGTTTTTGTGACATTCAAAGAAATGTTTGAAATTAATGCGCTCATGAGTACTGCGATGAATACCCTTCCATTTCCTGGAGGACATGCTTTCGGAGTTTTTCTTTTGGCAAAAAAAGAAGGTGTTGGCCACTCTGCAGCTCTTTCAGTAATGTCACTTGATCAACTCACTGAAGGAATAGCCAAGTTGACTGTTCTTTTAGTTGTAAGCTGGCTCACACCACTTCCACCTTTAATTAAAAAGGGAATACTTGGGTTGATCGTGGTCATTTTGATTTTCACGAGCATTCTTTTATATTTCGCTTTTCGCTTTCATGACTACAAAAAAATAAGGACGGATTCCAACAAAACACTCAAACAAAGAACTGTCGACTTTGTATCTCGCTGGGGACAACAATTGGAAGGACTACGTGACATCCAAACTTTCTGTTATGGTGTGATTTTAGCTTATGGAATGAAATTGGGGGAAGCGTCGGCAATCTGGTCGATACAGAAGGGTTTTGGCGTGGATCTGCCAATTTGGAGTATCTTACTGATCCTTGCCGCATTAAACTTAACAACCATTATTCCATTAGCACCTGGAAATCTTGGGGTCTATGAAGCGACCGTTTTTTTTATTTACCAACATCTTGGAATAGAACCAGAGCAAGCCATTGCACTAGCTCTCACTCAACACTTATGTTTTCTATTACCGCTTGCTGGGACAGGGTATGTATACATACTAACGAAAATCTTTATCGCAAAAAAAACTTAGTTCGTGAATAAATATTATAGACTTAACATATAGAATCAAAAAAACGTATCTAATTTTATCTCACGCAAGATGAAATAGTATTTTGAGAATACGCGTTGAACACATAGAGAAACTAAGCTGATGCTAGAAATCGCATAATTTAATCGGAGAAAATCTGTTATGAAGCGGGCCATTATTAAAAAACTCGATGATGAACTTTTGATATCTCAAAAAGAGTTACAGGTAGATATTCCAAAGGCAATACTAACAGCAAGAGAGCATGGAGATTTAAAAGAAAATGCCGAATACAAGGCTGCAAAAGAAAGGCAAACATTTCTTCAAGCAAGAATTTCGCTATTACAAAAAAGGATAAGCGACGTTACTTCGCTTGACATAGAAAAAATACCAAGGGACAGATCCGGGTTAGGTAGCACGTTATTCCTCACTGACATTCAAACCGGAAAAGAAAAAAAGTTTCACCTAGTGTTTCCTGAGGATGTAGATCCCGATGCTGGGAAAATTTCTCCTGGTTCCCCTATTGGAAGAGCCTTAATGGGAAAGCAAAAAGGGGACGAAGTGATAGTTTCTCTCCCAGAGAAAAAAATAGAATACGAAGTTATTGGCGTAAATACCATCCACGATAAATCAAAAGACGATAATTAGAATAAGCACTTAATGTCATTCAAAAACCTCATTTCATTTGAAGAAATCGCGGAAAACAACTCCAACTTTCTCGACATCGATACTAGACCCGACTGGGAAGAGTTGTTTGGCAACCGCAACCCATTGAACCTAGAAATCGGGTTTGGAGTTGGAAACTTTATCATTGAAATGGGAATTCGAGAACCCAATGAAAACTTTATTGGAATTGATTTTTACCACAAAGGAATCCGAAAAGTCATTACTCGTATTGCCAAGTATGAGATTTGCAACGCCCGTATCGTATATGGTGACGCAAAAGAAAAAATTCCTCTCTTGTTTGCCCCTGAAGAACTCAATCGAGTTTACATAAATTTTCCCGACCCATGGCCAAAAAAAAGGCATCATAAGCGTAGGTTGATCAAACCGAATTTTATAAAAATTCTGGCCGAAAAACTTAAGTGCAGTGGCGAAATTCATATTGCGACAGATCACGAAGCTTACGCCATGGAAATCCTTGATTTTTTTGAAAAAGATCAGCTGTTGAAAAATAAAAATGGACTTGGTACATTCATATTCCAGAAGGAAGGAATCCCAAAAAGCAAATATGAAAAAAAGTTTATTAGCGCCGGAGAACGGATTTTTTATTTAGAGTACAAAAAATAGAGCAGCACCACTTTAACCTTCAAGTTCGGAGACTAGCTTGCCCCAAGAACGCATCTTAGTAGTTGATGATGAAACGAATATTGCAAATTCCCTCAAAGAAATTTTATCGGATGAGGGTTATGATGTTTCTGTAACTGAAGACGGACTTAATGCACTGGACATGATTCAATCAGATCCACCAGATCTTCTATTGCTTGATGTCTGGCTTCCCGGAATGGACGGAATAGAGGTATTGAAAACTGTCAAAACTTATCATCCTGAAATAGAGGTCCTTGTCATGTCTGGGCACGGGACCATCGATACGGCGGTAAAAGCGACAAAGCTTGGGGCTTTTGACTTTATTGAAAAGCCGTTCTCAATGGACAGCTTGACTCAATCTGTTAAAAGTGCTCTAGGACTCAAAAAAAAACGCCCCACAAAAATAAACAACGAGGCGCTATTCGGATTTTCCTCGCTAATTGAAACACAAAAGGCTATTAAATCTCATTCTCAATCAGACAGCCCCCTGCTCTTTCTAGGTGAACCAGGAACAGGCAAAGAATACATCGCACAAGCAATCCACCAAAAAAGCGTAAAAAGCAACCTTCCTTTTATCAAACTCAATTGCGCTTCAAGGCCAGCAAGTGAGATCAACTCTTTTCTATTTCCGTTGGAAAAAGAATCTCTCAACCTTAAAAACGTAGCCTCGGATACAACCTCAACCATATCGCAAGCTGTGTATTTAGATAATGTGGATGCCCTGAGCAAAACCGTTCAACAAAAATTATTCAATTTATTGTTTTCTAATGAGAGTAAAAAACAAAACTTATTCCCATCGCGTCTATACATATCTTCCTCTAAAAACCTCGGTAAACTTTCCAAAAAAAACCAGTTTAACCCTGATCTACTAAAAATATTTAGAAACACAACTATCAGAGTACCCTCTCTGCGCGACAACCCGACCATTATCCCCGTCTTGATTCGTAACCACCTAGAAGAAGTCTCGCAAAAAGATGGGCTACCTATTCCCGAAGTAGATTCAGATGCACTTAAAGCCTTATGCCAATATTATTGGCCAGAAAATATCCGTGAGCTTCATTCTGTTTTAGACCGCATCCTTGCGACTGCTCCTTCACGGAAAAGTATTTCTCTTAATCAAGTGCCTTCAGAAATTAATCGACTAACGACCCAACGGGAGCAAATGAACCTTAACAAGCTTAATAGTCCTCCGCAAAGAACGCTTAAAAAAAGCGTAGTATTATATGGAAGTGGGCTTCATAAAGGACTTAAAACTGGGCTCATCTTGCAACCGCTGCCACCAGAAAGCGGCATTATTTTCAGCAATATCTCCAGCGGACAAACCATCCCAGCTCGGCTTGAAAATATTATATCGACCAATTACTCCACAACACTCCATAAAGGGAAAGCTAGTGTCGCTACCATAGAACATATCATGGCTGTTCTACACATGTACCACATCACAAACCTCCTTATAAAAGTAGGCGATGAAGTTCCAGTGATGGATGGATCTTCAAAAGATTTTTGTAAGTTAATCGAGGATGGTGGAATTGAAGAACAGGATAAACCTTCCCAAGAATTAATTATCGATAAAAAATATACTTTTGGCCCCCAAGAACAAGGAACCCCCCATATTAGCATTGAACCTAGTGACACATTCAAGGTTAGTTACCATATGGAATACCCGACGCCAATTGGAGTCATGGATTATACTTTCGAATATGTAGATGAGGAAAACTTTAAAAAAGAAATCGCTCCTGCGCGCACGTTCGGGTTCATGAAAGACATCTCTCAATTAACAAAGGTGGGGTTTGCTACTGGCGGGAACCTGGACAACTTTATTCTATTGGGAGATGGGAAAGTCATCAACACCGAACTACGATTTAAAAATGAGTTCCCACGGCATAAGATTCTTGACATCCTAGGGGACTTCTACCTTTTAGGGAAACCTATTCGCGGGCACATCCGCGCAAACAAATCAGGACACACCCAAAACATAGGACTTCTAAAAACTTTAACGAATGCAGAAATTCAACATTCTCTGTAATTTTAGTTTCAACTTAAATTTACCGACATCAATTAAACGAGCCCTCTTCAGGCAACATCTCCATCTAGATTTTTTTAGACTCGGTTTATCGCTGCAAAACCAAATCATCTCGAAAAAATTCTACAGACAGTACTTATGAACCATTTGCACTTAATTTCCCAAAAATGCTAAGCCCGAGTAAGCAACGTCATGACAATAAAAAAACTATCGGATACCCCAAATGCCATTGAATATTTTTAAATTAGCCGTTCTTGTTTCCGGACGCGGTTCTAATTTGCAAGCCATAATTGACAGTATTGATCGAGAAGAACTGGACGCTCATCTTTCCATAGTAATTAGCAACACAAAAGATGCCATGGCCTTAAAACGAGCTGAAAAGCATGGGATAAAAACAATTTTTATCGATCCCTCTACCTACTTAAACAGCAAAGAGTACGACAAAGCACTCGTGTTGAAGTTAAAAGAGTTTTCCATTGATCTCATCTGTCTTGCTGGATATATGCGTATTCTAGGAGAAGAGGTTATACAAACCTTTGAAAAAAAAATTATAAATATACACCCATCCCTATTACCAGCATTTCCGGGTCTGAATGCTCAAAAGCAAGCTATAAATCATGGGGTTAAGTTCTCTGGATGCACTGTCCATTTCGTCGATTCGGGAGTTGATAGCGGGCCCATTATTCTACAAACAGTAGTCCCTGTTTACGATAACGATGACGAAAAATCTCTCTCTAAACGAATTCTTGAACAAGAACATTACCTTTACCCAAAAGCAATCAAAATGATCCAGGAAAAAAAAATCAGATTAAATGGTAGAACCGTGACGAGTAAAATAATTTAACGCTATATACTCCACTAAGGCGTTCATGAAAAGACAAACCAAATTCTTATTTATTTTTATATTATATTGGCATGTTCCTGCGTGGGCTCTTAGTGACGAATTGGCAACTGTTAAGGCGATTCAGAAAAATTACGAGTCAGTTCTGACCTTAAAAGCAAACTTCGAGCAGAAGGCCTTCGTTAAGATGTTAAATAGGACCGAAGTTACCCGGGGAACTGTCCAGATCAAAAAACCAGGTAAAATGAAATGGGTATACAACTCTCCAGACCCACAAGTTCTTATTAGCGATCAAAAAAATTTATGGCTTTACGCGCCAGAAGAAGAAGAAGTCACAAAAATGCCTATTGAAAGTGTATACTCGTCAAACACTCCAGCTCTATTCCTTGCGGGGCAAGGAATTTTGACAGACATCTTTAACGTTGTTCAGGTTCTAACTGAAAAAGATAAATTTGTTGCTGTTTTCACCCCAAAAGAAGTTGAAAGTAGTTTAAGTCGCCTTGTGCTTCGAGCAAACAAAAATAACTACCAAATCACAGGAGCGACCGTGTATGATAAACTTGGTAATAAGACTGCTATTAAATTTCGATCCATCCGTATCAACGAGGCAATACCGGAAAGCGTTTTCAACTTCGAGGTTCCTGCCGGAGTAGAAATACAAGACTTTACGCCTAG
>Ga0209019_1001716_pt1 | contig 10759 bp, 8 predicted proteins | sample METZYME_3_300m_FD_187549 | JGI IMG/M metagenome (GOLD analysis project Ga0209019, IMG submission 187549) | Marine microbial communities from oxygen minimum zone in mesopelagic equatorial Pacific - METZYME_3_300m (SPAdes) (version 2) | ecosystem: Environmental > Aquatic > Marine > Oceanic | place... | reverse complement strand
TGTTTCATTTGCGCGATCTTGGCAATAGTGTAATTGTCGTTGAGCACGACGAAGGGGCTATACGCAGCGCTGATCATATCATTGATATCGGTCCGGGAGCTGGAATACATGGCGGCGAAATAGTTGCTACTGGAACCATTGACCAGATCGAAAGTGCTCCGAATTCCCTCACCGGAAAGTATCTCGCAGGCAAGGAAAGTATTAAGGTGCCTGAGGCTCGAACACCTTACGACGAAAAAAAGCTGATTCAAGTTCAGGGAGCCACTGGGAATAATTTACAGGAGGTCAATCTAATCATCCCAGTTGGCTTGTTCACCTGCATAACAGGAGTATCAGGCTCTGGTAAATCGACATTAATTAACAACACTCTCTATCCGATTGCTGCCACCAGACTGAATAAAGCGACTACGCTCACCCCATCTCCGTTCGAATCAATCCTGGGCCTGGAACATTTAGACAAAGTAGTTGATATCGACCAAAGCCCAATTGGTCGAACGCCCCGCTCCAATCCTGCCACTTATACTGGCATCTTTACTCCAGTGCGTGAATTATTTGCCGGCACTCAGGAATCTCGCTCCCGGGGATACAAGCCAGGCCGCTTTTCTTTTAATGTCAAAGGTGGTCGCTGCGAAGCTTGTCAAGGCGATGGTGTAGTTAAAGTCGAGATGCACTTCCTGCCGGATGTCTATGTTGCTTGCGATGAGTGCCTTGGGAAACGCTATAACCGCGAGACTTTAGAAGTGAAGTATAAAGGCAAGAACATTAGCGAAGTGCTGAACATGACCATCGAAGAAGGCCGAGAATTCTTCGATGCTATTCCGACAATCTTCCGGAAATTACAGACATTGATGGATGTGGGCCTCTCCTATATCTGCCTTGGGCAATCTGCCACCACGCTTTCAGGGGGTGAAGCGCAACGGGTAAAATTGTCTCGGGAATTATCCAAACGTGATACGGGTAAGACTCTTTATATTTTAGATGAGCCAACCACAGGGCTGCATTTTCAGGACATCAAGCAGCTACTGGCTGTTCTTCATCACTTACGTGACCACGGTAACACCATAGTGGTTATCGAACACAATCTCGACGTTATCAAGACTGCGGACTGGATCGTGGACCTCGGTCCCGAGGGAGGTGATGGTGGTGGTCAAATAATCGCCAGGGGTTCACCGGAACAAGTGGCAAAGGTAAAAGAATCATATACCGGTGCTTACATAAAGAAAGTGTTGCGCTAGAAAACTGATTCTCCAATTTGTTGAGGAGGACTTAATTTGTGACCGTGTGTAACTTTCAGCTTAAAACAAACAAATCCCCCTATAATGCGGAGGTTGAGCAGCCCCCTAACTTCCTGAGTTTGTTGCTTTGTAGGCAAATAAATAATAGGCTGTCAGGTGGTTAAATATGCGATATACGGGCGCGCAGTAACAGTGTCTTTTGCGCGTGGTTCTAAAATAAAAAACGGAGCAATGTCAGTGAATTCCAAACTAACACGCAGACGTTTTATCAAGGGGACGATTTTCTCCGGTGCAGCCGTTACAACCGGCACTGGATTTTATCTCGCCAATGCCCAATCCGGGCAAAGTGCCGCCGAGCGCTTGATAACTCTCAATATAAACGGTCGCAGCAGACCTGTGGACGTGATGCCATCGGAAACACTTGCCTATACCCTTCGCTATAAGCTCGATTTAACCGGCACCAAAATTGGTTGCAATCGAGGCGAATGTGGTGCGTGTACGGTCCTGATCGACGGTGTACCGAATTATTCCTGCTCGGTACTGACACACAATGTTAAAGACAAGGCTGTAATTTCCATCGAAGGAGTTAAGTCAGCGAACGGCACATTGCATGCGGTGCAGCAAGCATTCATTACAGAAAATTCACCTCAGTGTGGTTTTTGTACGCCGGGCCAAGTGATGTCGGCGGTTGCACTGCTGAACAGTAATCCCAGTCCTACACGAGAAGAAGTCCGCGCAGGCCTATCAGGCAATCTGTGCAGGTGCGGGGCCTATGAACACTATATAAATGGCGTATTACGCGCCTCGGGGCAATTAGCATGACTACTCATATAGGACGCGATTTTGTACCACCAGACGTGCCGGGTAAGGTAACTGGTGAGATCAAGTATGCGGAAGACTATAAAGCAGAAGGCATGGTCTTTGCGCGCTTACTAACTAGTCCTTTACCCAGCGGCAGAGTGGTAAACATCGACGCTTCTGAGGCGCTTAGAATGGATGGTGTAGTCGGTATCCTAACTGCTGACGACCTGCCACCAGCAGCCCCTCCGGGCAACCCGTCACTGGCCTCAGAATACGTCACTTACGTTGGTCAGCCCATCTTAGCTGTTGCGGCCACATCCGAAGAGATTGCGGAATCGGCGATCGATAATATTCGCGTCGACTTCGAGCGCAGAGATTTTGCAGTTGATCCACTTGAGAGTCTGACGCCTGGAGGCAACAATGCCTATCCAGAAGGCAACGTTTTAGTCCGTACCCGCGAGGAAGGACCAGAGGGCACTCCAATCCTCGGTGCCGAAATCCGAGACATCAAATGGCCACAGTCGGCAATCAATGCTATGCGTGCTGGCAATGAACCTGTTGGTGGAGAATTCACTACTGAATGGAGTTTTGGCGATATCGATGCTGGTTTTGCCGAAGCGGCAGCCATCATCGAAGAGCCATTCGTCACCATGGGATATGCGCACCACTCTCTGGAAGCCCGAACCTCCATGGCATACTGGGAAAATGGCAAAGTTTATTTCCACGGCTCATCCCAGAGCCAGAGTGCCAACAATGCTGGATTGGCCCGCATGCTGAATATTGATCTGGCAGACTTGGTCTTTATTAATGAAGCAACCGGTGGCGGTTTCGGCTCCAAGATTGGCCCTTATCCGATCATGGCAGTGGCCGGTAATTTCTCCCGTATTCTTAATCGTCCTGTTCAACTGCGAATTACCCGGGAACAGGAGTTCTACATTGGCTCAGCCCGCTCTGGTATTCAGGGCTGGATCAAGATCGGTGTAAGAGAAAACGGCAAGGTTTGTGCGGTTGATCTCGCTATCGTTAACGACGGAGGCGCAACTGGTGGCGGTAGTGGTAACTCCTCTGCACAACACACTACAGTTTGCCTACAACCGGAAGCCATGCGTTATCGCGGCATTTCCGTTTACACCAACACCACACCACGCGGTGCACAGCGCGGTCCTGGTCAGAATGAAATGGCAGCAGTACTGGCGCCGATGACCGACAAGATCGCTGCCGAAGTAGGCGTGGATCGCATTGCGTTCCGCCGTCTTAATGCACTGCGCAGTGATGGCTTCCAGGGCGGCGGGCAAGGCCCTGTCACTAGTTCCTTTATTGCGGAAGCGCTGGATCAAGGACGGCGAGCCTTCGATTGGGATGCGCGCGAAGCTCAACCCAGAGATTTGGGTGGCAGCAAGAAACGCGGCCTTGGCATTGGTATCGGTTATCACGGTGCCGGTGGTCGTGGATACGACGGGCTTCTGAAGATGGCAACCAATGGCACTCTGCATATTCACAGTGGGGTAGGCAACCTCGGTACCTATTCCTATGCTGCTAACTGCCGCGCAGCGGCAGAAGCCATGCAGATGCCTTGGGAGAATTGCGAGATTCACCGCGGTCGTACCGATCGGCACCTGCCCCACAGCTCCGGCCAAGGTGGCAGCAATACCGTATTTACCCACGGTCGTGCTATGTGGGTCGCTGCCGAAGACATGATCGCCAAGATGAAAGAAATCGCAGCGATGGATCTGGGCGGCTCGTCTGACGATTATGAAATCGGCGGTGAACGCGTTTTCAAATCATCGGATCCTTCCCAGGGACTGACTTATGCCCAGACTGCGCAGCGTGCAATAGAGCTGGGCGGCAAATTCGACGGCCAGGAATATCCAGACGACATTAATCCAATAACTCAGCTCGCCACGCAGGGTTTAGCAGGTACTGGATTAATTGGCGTTGCCAAGGATAAGATTCCAGGCCAGGGTCAACCGCCGGGTAATATTGTCGGCTTTTGCGAAATCGAACTGGACACCGATACCGGCAAGATCGAAATTACCGATTATGCGGGTATAGCTGATTGCGGCACTGTTGTTCATCCGAAGAACTTCGACAACTCCATGCGCGGCGGTATGGTCTGGGGTGTTGGTCTGACCACCCTAGAGAAGCATGTGTACGATCCGCAAAATGGTTTGCCCGCCAACACTGGTCTGTATCAGAACAAACCACCAACCAATATGGATGTGCCGGTTGATACGATTCAGCAGGCGGTAAATATCCCCGATCCACAGAGCCCGATTGGTGCTCGCGGTATCGGTGAACCGACACAAGGTGCCATGGCGGCAGCCTTGGCAAGCGCGATCAGGGATGCGCTAGACGGTCACATGTTTAACACGGCGCCGACTACCACAGACATGATCATCGATCACTTGGCTGGCAACGAGTACAGCACCAAGTCACTAAAAACCAACACTTTCTGAGGTGAACTATGCCATCACATGACGTAATGCCAAATATGGAACTGTACCAGCCGGTGCAGGTTGAAGACGCGCTTGAGATAGCTTCTCGCTTCGCCGACAGAGGTTGGTTAGTGGGCGGTGGTCAGGACACTTATGGCTGGTTAAAAGATCGCGCCAAGGAGGTTGATGCCCTGATCGACTTAAGTGGTATTGAGTCGCTGCGCGGGATTCGAGAAACTGACGACGGTATCGAGATAGGCGCCCTAACTACACTGACTGAAGTCATCAATAGCGAAATCATACAGCAGCGTTACTCGCTGCTTGCTGATGCTGCTGGTCAAGTTGCAAGTCCGCAAATTCGTAACATAGGCACTATAGGCGGTAATGTATCTCAGGATGTTCGTTGTTGGTACTATCGCCGCGGATTGGATTGCTACCGGGCCGGGGGAAACTTGTGTTACGCCGATACTCCACAAGGCATGAATCGCGAGCATGCGCTGTTTGAGGGTAGCCGCTGTGTGGCTGCTGGTACTTCCGACACCGCACCCGCATTAGTTGCATTGGATGCTTCCATGGTGATTCGGAACTCCACTGGTGAACGCGTGGTCTCCGCCGAGGATTTTTTTGTAGGACCAGCCAATGACATCAAGAACACCACCATTTTGCGACCGGGCGAAATTCTTGCCGGAGTGAGAATTCCTTCCACCTGGGCTAGTGCGTCTTTCTATTGGGAGAAAGTAGCGGACCGGAACGTGTGGGACTTTTCACTAGTTAACATCGCGGCTGCGTTTAAGCTAAATGGTGATACTATCGAAGATTCACGAATCGTAGCCGGCGCAGTGCAGACGACTCCGCGACGTTTAACCAACGTGGAAAATGCCATTCAGGGGCAGGCCAAAAATCTAGCTACTGGTGAGTCTGTCATGCAGATAGCTAGCGAAGGAGCTAGAGCTTTGGCGCACAACGGGTTCAAGATTCCATTACTGCAGAACCTAGTGAAGCGAGCCATAAGCGCTTGATTATTTATAGCTAAGCTCATCGAAGACAAAGGGATACCTTGCGATAGGTATCCCTTTTTTGTTGATCTGTATCTATCCATACAATGGAATTCAGCGATTGTAGAAGCTTTTCGCAGACCCTTGGATTAATCGGCTAGATCTTTCCAATTATCACTACTAATGAACAGTGGTTTTTAGCCAGTATTAGGTAAGTGTTTTTTAGCTATTTGGAATACCGAGTTGATCCAAGTCTGATCATCATTGAGATTTGGCAACAACACGAATTCTTCACCACCAGCTTTAATAAATTGTTCACGATACTCGACCCCAATTTCATGGATAGTCTCCAAACAATCAGAGACAAAAGAGGGAGTCACTAGTGCTAAGCGCTTGTTGCCCGCTCTTACCTGGTGCTGAATGTGCTCGTCGAGGTACGGCTTGATCCAGGGTAGACGACCGAATCGGGACTGAAAAGCCACCGAGTAAGAAGGTTCAGACCAGCCTAGGGCGTTAGCAATTGATTTGGTAGTTGAAATGCACTGGGCCCGATAACAATAACGATTGTCCTCTGTAATAAGATTGCAACAATCGCCAAATTGGCAGACATTCCCGTCATCGGCTTTCTTAATAGTCTTCTCTGGTATCCCGTGATAACTGAATATCACATGATCAACATCGACACTTGCAAGGTATTTAGTAATCACGTTTGTCCAGGCGCTAATGAACGCTTGTTCCTGGAAAAGACCGTCTACAAACTGAAGATTCGGTGGCGTTCGCCATTTCTTCGCTGCTTTGTTGACTCCATCGAAGATCGAAGCTGTGGTTGCAGTGGAATATTGGGGAAACATTGGGAGCAGCAGAATCTCCCGAATACCCTGGGTTTCTATCTGGCCCATCACATCCGATACAAATGGGCTGCTATACGCCATTGCGTTCAGAACGGTTACCTCTTCATCGCTTTCGTCGAATGCCGCCTGAACACCGGCCTGCACTCGATCAGCGTAAACTTTAAGGGGTGATCCTTCATCCATCCAGATTGCAGCATAGTCTTTGGCCACACGTGGCGCCCGAAACGGCATAATGACCAGATTTCGGAGCAACCATCTGCCCATAGGGTTGAAATCGAATACGAAGGGATCTGCAAAGAAGTGGCGATAGAAATCGCGAAGACCCTTGGTTGTGGGTGATTCAGGTGTACCCAGATTCAGCAAAAGTACAGCTTTAGACATTCCGTTTTTTCCCGACAAGTATTTCTTGAGTTCAATAACAAACAGCTAAATTGAGCACGAAAATGGCACGGTGCGCGCCCTTTTGAATGATTCTACCGAATTTTATTAGCTTCCAGTTCTTTTTCCAAACAAGCCGTCATTCAAAGGTAGAGATAAACAGCTGCAAATTATTTGAGTAGGTTAGTAACAAAGAAATTAAAAAATGCTGCAATCTCCTCGGAAACCATTAAAATAGCCCTATTCCGGTTTACAAATTCATTAATTAAGGGGTTCATTTCGTGAAAAATTCTGTACAAATTTCCCTAGTGGCAATGCTAGCTCTTTTTAGCTCAAACCTTTTTGCCGGTGAAAGAGTGGGTGATTTTGCCTTGATAGATCACCTAGGCGCGCAACACCACATGTCCTGGTACGATGATCAGAACGCTGTTGTAATCTTGCCGCATGCTAATGGTGCGACTGATAGCGATGCCGTTACCTCGCTAACAGATTTGCAGGCCAAATACACAGACCAAGGTGTGGTTTTCTTCCTGATGAACCCCGGTTCAGAGACTGACCGCAAAGCCATAGGGGCAGATGTTGCTGTAAAGGAACTCGGTCTGCCGGTATTAATGGATGATACACAAATCATTTCTGAAGCTTTGGGATTCACAAATCTGGATCAAGCCATAGTCTACGATCCCAAATCGTTCGAACTCCTTTATCGTGGCCCCGTTGATGGTCAAATGGAACAGGCCATCGAAGGACTAATTGAAGGAGAAAATCGTGATCTGATTGCGCTGCCTACCAACGGCACCGCCATAGAGTACGCGAGCGGAAATGTTCATGCGATCCCCTCTTACATAAATGACGTTGCTCCCATAATTGTTGAGAACTGTGCAAATTGCCACCGTGAAGGGGCAATCGCGCCTTTTGCGATGGACAGTAAGCTGGCCCTGCAAGGTTGGTCTCCAATGATTCGTGAAGTAATCATGACCAAACGCATGCCTCCCGGTCAGCTCGACAACAAGATCGGTCACAGAACCAAAAATATGATGAATCTCACGGATGCCGAAACACAGACACTGGTGCATTGGGTTAATGCTGGTTCTCCTGTCGATGGCGACAGCGATCCCCTGGCCAATCTAACCTGGCCTGATACCAAGTGGACTCTTGCCGAAACCTTGGGCGAGCCTGACCTCATCATAAAGATCCCTCCCCAACCGGTTCCAGCTACAGGGATTGTCGACTACAGGGACATTCCCATCGACCTCGGCCTGACTGAGGATAAGTGGGTGCGTGCCAGTGAGGTGGCTGCTGATAAGAAAGAAGCACTCCACCATATTATTACGACGATGATTCCTCCAGACGGTGTCGCAGATGTGCAAGCCTTGTTCATAGAAGTCATTAACAGCTTGCCCGAGGAACGGGCTGCTGTAATCCGTGCTGATATGTTTGCAGCCGTTGCCGCCGGTGAGCCACCTGATATCGATAAAATTTTTCGTGAAAATCCGGATATCGATGTAGGCGCATTCCTCGGTAGCAGTGATCCGGATCAGGGCTCCCTCGCCGGGTACGCCCCTGGTAATAGTGTAGCGCTGAATCCCGAAAACGTAGGAGGTCTGCTGAAAGCCGGCACTACAATAAGTCTGCAGATGCACTATACGACTTCTGGCCGCGAATTAACCGATGAAAGTGAAATCGGTGTCTACTTTTACCCCGACGGTGTAATTCCAAAAGAGCGTATGTCAGGCGGTGTAGGTAACGCGTTTACTATTGCCATCCCTCCTCAAGATAAAGACCATGAAATGCAACTGGTCACTCACATCAATCAGGAGGTGGATATCTATGCCCTGATGCCACATATGCATTTTCGCGGCAAACGCATGAAATTCTACGCGCGCTATCCCGACAACAGCGAGGAACTACTTCTGTCCGTACCGGCCTATGACTTTAACTGGCAGCTCTCCCACGAGCTGGAGGAACCCCTGCGCGTGCCAGCAGGCACCCAGATTATTGCCATAGGCGCATTCGACAATTCTTCTCAGAATCCAGCGAATCCTGATCCCAACATCGAAATTAACTGGGGCGAACAGAGCTGGGATGAGATGTTTATGGGATTTTATAGCTGGAAGAATGTTGACCAAGGCGGTGAAGACTAAAAAAGTATAGATCTCTTTCGAGTAAAAAAGCGAGCCTCATGGCTCGTTTTTTTTGTAAAATTAAAAGCACCCATATAGTTTTTCTAAGACTTTGTTAGCCCATTCGCGCAGACCCGAGACTGACCTAATGTATCCTCCAAGGAACAATGCAAGAGCTCTTATACCGACAGCAATTTCATTAAATTTACAATCCAATTAATCCAAAATAACGGATCAATCTGCCAAGAAAGCATTGTTCATTATAGAGCTTGAGAAGATGTCCTTAAAATGGTTAGATACGGGAAGCGTGCACGACAATGCTGCACAAGAAGTCGCTGCCAAAATAATACTAACTAAGGAAATGACTATGAATATAGATAAACTTGCCCCTATCGCTGCAGTGATTGTGGCTCTCATAGCGGTAGTAGTTGTTGGAGGTGTTGACCGCATCCCAGGGGGCTACGTCCTTGACGGAAATGCCCAGTGGTTCATCCTGATACTTATGGCGATCGGATTGGTACACGGATTAATGAGTCCCGTTACAGACCATGCCTCACAGGCTCTGGCTATAGTCGCCGCATTTGCGTTCCCCAGATTAGCAGATACCTTGGACTCGATCCCCGCAGTTGGGATGTACCTCAATCAATTCGTTGATCAATTAGCCATTGCCATAGCAGGTTATGCAATTGCCGCGCTAATCAACGAAACCAAATCACGAATTATGGCGGATTAGGAGCATTCATTCATTAAAAGGCGAGTCTCACGAGTCGTTCTACGCATGAAATTGTTTTTATTAAGATACTAACTAAGGAAATAATTATGAATATAGATAAACTTGCCCCTATTGCTGCTGTGATTGTGGCTCTCATAGCGGTAGTAGTTGTTGGAGGTGTTGACCGCATCCCGTTCAACCAAGGTGGGGGCTACGTCCTTGACGGAAATGCCCAGTGGTTCATCCTGGTACTTATGTTAATAGGGTTGGTTCACGGATTAATGAGTCCGGTTACGGAACCTGCCTCAATAGCCTTCATTATAGTAGCCGCATTTATGTTCCCTTCATTGGCGAATACCTTGGAGTCGATCCCCGCCATTGGAATGTACCTCAATCAATTCGTGGATCAATTAGCCATTGCCATAGCAGGTTATGCAATTGCCGCACTGATCATTGACCTAAAATCACGAATTACAGCGGATTAGAAGCCCCTTCTCGTTGAAAAGGCGAGTCCTAGGACTCGCCTTTTTTATGCTTTAAATTTGGAGCACTCGCTTACTTACGCTATAGCTTCTACAGCTTGGTCACTCATTCCTAAAAATGAGTAGGCTCTTCGAACCCTAGGAAACAATTCGAGTCGCTTTTACCGACTCCAAGTTTATTACTCAAAAATTGCCGACCAACATTCTACGGAAGCATTGTCCGTGATAGAGCTTGAGAAGCTGTTCTTAAAATGCTTAGATACGGATAGCGTGCACGACAGCACTACACACGAAGTTGTTTTTATTACAATACTAATTAAGGAAATAACTATGAATATAGATAAACTTGCCCCTATTGCTGCTGTGATTGTGGCTCTCATAGCGGTAGTAGTTGTTGGAGATGTTGACTTTATCCCTTTCGCGGATGGGGGGGGCTTTGACCTAGAGGGAAATAATCAGTGGTTCGTCCTGGCACTTGTGGCGATCGGGCTGGTGCACGGATTAATGAGTCCGGTTACAGACCATGCCTCACAGGCCATGATTATCGTAGCCGCATTTGCGTTCCCCAGATTAGCGAATACCTTGGATTCAATTCCCGCCGTTGGGATGTACCTCAATCAATTCGTTGATCAATTTGCCATTGCGATAGCCGGCTATGCCATTGCCGCGTTGTGTAATGAGGTCAAGTCACGAATTATGGCGAATTAAAAGCGTTCACGCGTTAAATAAAAAAGGCGAGTCCACCGACTC
>Ga0209019_1001713_pt1 | contig 10763 bp, 8 predicted proteins | sample METZYME_3_300m_FD_187549 | JGI IMG/M metagenome (GOLD analysis project Ga0209019, IMG submission 187549) | Marine microbial communities from oxygen minimum zone in mesopelagic equatorial Pacific - METZYME_3_300m (SPAdes) (version 2) | ecosystem: Environmental > Aquatic > Marine > Oceanic | place... | reverse complement strand
ACAAATGAACCCTTACAGGACGAGCTCTACCCCCAACTGTCATTGGTGGCCGGGATTAAAATGCGAGAAGAAAAACTGGATTATCTGGAAGAACGAATTGTTAGATATCTCCGAAAAATTGGGCAACAAGAATTGTCCGAACATCAAATTCGGGATGTGTATGGTATGATGTCTATCGTTAATGATATCGAGAGCATTGGTGATGTCATTGAAAAAAACATGATACCGTTAGCTGCAAAAAAAACTTCTTTAAATGGGGATTTTTCAGATGAGGGAAAAGATGAGTTAACCAATTATCATTCCAAGGTCTGTAAACAGGTATCCCGCTTGAAACAAGCTTTTTCCAAACTCGATACCAACAAAGCAGAAAAAATTATTACCAAAGAAGAAAAATACTCTGCTCTGGAAACCAAATACAGGACAAGCCATTTGGACCGCCTACACGAAGAAAGAGAGGAGTCTATTCAAACCCATACAATCCATATGGAACTCATGGACCTGTTAAAACAAATCAATGTTTATGCTGGTGAAATAGCTAAAACAATTCTTATTGTTCATGCTTAAACTTTGGAACAGAGTTTGCTTGTTTTTTGTGGAACAGATTTATAAATAGAGAATGAACCAATAACTAAAAAACGATATATAAAGAATAAATAGTTTAAATAAAAAATCCGACTCATGAGTATGAAATTAACAATAAAGGGAACAGCAACATTAATAATTGTCATTTGTTTTGTTATAGCCTGTGGTTCAATCGATAAAACAAAACAGCTCAACTCTAGTGAATATAAACTTTTATTATCAGCAGATAATTTTGAGGAGCCCTTAGCGGGTTTTAAAAATTATTGGGAAATCGTTAAAACAGTGGCAAAAAATCATGGTATTCCAGTTATTGAAAAAGAACAACCATTCGAACTAAAGCACAAGGAGGTCAGTTTTTTTGATACTGAAAGCCTGGCCTTAAGGAAAGCTGGTTTTCTGATTCGACAAAAAGTAAAATACGAAAACGGACACAAAAAACCGGGCCTTGAATATGGAGTAAAATACCGACAGACTGATCCCACCGATGCGCTGGCTGTTGATTTAATTCTCAATAATGGATATACACCCAAAAGTGAAACGATCGAGCTGGAATCAGACGTTGTATATTTCTCAAGAAACAGTGGATCTACAGAAACAACCTACTCGGTCTCAAATTCTATTCTACTTGATGAGGCACCTGAGATGCGCTTGGGTGCTTTCTCGGATATTTATCCTGTTTTGGGAGAATTGGGTATCCCAGAAACAACTCCGTTAATAAAAGTCGCAGGTGTCTCCGCCGATGAATGGATGGTGGTTCCTGGGAAATTAGATTTTGGTGATGGTCTGTATGGTCGAGTAGATATGACCGTCTGGATTGTTCCAACCACAGCCGGGGAACAGAAAATACCTGAGTTTTCTTTTGACCATTCGTTCATAGATGGACGGCAGTATGAACAAACCGCAATGGGTCGCTGTAAGGATTTTATGCTCAGGTTACAGGAATATGAACCAGGTTGGGTTGTGCCGGGCACATTAAAGGCTGCCTTTCTTTTTGAATTGGAGAAATAATATAAAACATCTTTTTTCATGGTGGAAAACAGGGGAAGACAAGCCTACCCTTACTGATAAAACACAGATAGCAAAGCTCTACAACCGTACGCGCAACAGCGTTTTATGGTCAGTGGTACTTGGCTATGGGGTGTTTTATATTGGACGATTGACAATTTCAGTGGCCAAAAAACCACTGATGGACGCTGGTGTTTTGACTCCCGCAGAGTTGGGTATCATTGGGGCACTTTTATTTTATTCCTATGCTTTTGGGAAATTGACAAATGGGTTTCTGTCTGATAGAGCAAATATAAGAAAATTCATTTCTACTGGATTGGCAGTCTCAGCCCTTATGAATCTTGCTTTTGGTATGACCACTAGTTTTGTGGTGATGGCTGGGCTCTGGTTTGTCAACGGCTGGTTTCAGTCCATGGGCTCCGCACCCTGCGTTGTCTCACTAACCCAATGGTTCAGTAATAAAGAAAGGGGTACAAAATACGGTATCTGGGCAGCGTCCCACAATATTGGTGAAGGTCTTACTTTTATTGGGACATCAACTATAGTGGCGCTGTTTGGCTGGAAAATGGGTTTTATAGGGCCGGGAGCCGTCTGTTTAATTGTCGCTGTAATTTTATACTATACATTGGCAGATCGGCCAGAAACTTATGGGCTACCAAACATAAGTGATTATAAACAGGACTTTTCTGCCGGGAAGTCTAAGAAAAAATCTATTAAAGATTTTCAGCTCCAGGTACTGAAAAGCCGCGTTGTCTGGAAGGTCGGTCTAGCAGCCACATTTTTATATACCTGCCGATACGCTATACACAGTTGGGGCCCACTCTACCTTCAGGAAGCAAAGGGCTTTACATTAATAGAAGCGGGTACCATTATGGGGGTAAATACCATGCTTGGTCTGGCTGGTGCTATATTCTCGGGATGGTTTTCTGATCGGTTCTTTAATGCAAAAAGAAACGTGCCAGCGCTGATAATGGGTATATTGCTCACCACAAGTTTACTGGGCTTACAAGCCGCCCCACAAAATAATTTCATTTTTAATGTGGCAGCTTTGGGCCTTTTTGAATTTACATTGGGTTCCCTGGTTGTCTATATTGGTGGATTATGGGCTGTAGATTTACTCCCCACAAAAGCAGCAGGATCTGTGAAGGGCATCATTGGTATTTTTAGTTATATAGGAGCAGCTACACAGGATTGGATTAGTGGTTTACTGATCGAGAATAGCAAAACTACCGTTAATGGAATAGAAAATTATAATTTTGATACCGTATTTACTTTTTGGATAGTTTCTTCTGTTATAGCAATTTTAATACCATTATCTCTCTGGAAAGAAAAATCTAATGAATAAAACTGGATATTTAAAGGGACACTTCATGAAATCGGTACTAACGCACTTAATAAAAATTGGACTCTTTACCAGCATCAGTTGGACACAGCTAACTTCTATTAAATCTGAGAGTGGATTAGAAATATTACTTGGCGGGGAAATAGAAACAGAGTTTGTGGATGTAGAGGGACCCGGCGGATTTGAAAACCAGGATCTTACTTACAATAAAGTAAAAAATCGCAGTCCGCATATGCGCATTGATAAAGCTGTGTTGTCTACGCGAATCAACTACTCTGAAAACTTATATTATAATTTTGAACTTCGTTTCGGTGATAAAAAAGCCAATGTTGATAAACATTATGCCCGCTGGACCCTCCCTGGTATAAACACTCGATTTGAAATGGGGAAAAATAAGCCCATGATAGCCGTCAAGCGGCAAACAGAGGGTTATCCATTGATCGGAACCGCTTTTTGGAAAGGGAGGGAATACCATATAACATCTAAAACTAAATATAGCCTTGGTGAAAATATCCGAATGGATCTAGGTCTTTCTTTTGCAATGAAAAGACCATTAGGTACTGATGACGCTGCTGAGGATAAATCATTCAAGATGATGGTGTATGATGATTACGAAGATAAGGATGGGCAAACGTTTGAATACGGTGGATCTCTTGGCCTGAAAGCTTTTGGCGTTTCCGCTGATGGTTGGTACTATACCGGAAAACTGATTGATGATTATGATTGGAAGACTAATCTTGGTTTTCTTCCAGGATATGATGACATAGCGAACAGCAATGATGATTGGGAAGAGAATGATAAAACGCACTGGTGGTATGGCGGCCGGGTTGGTATCGATCAAAAAAACATCCATATCCGTGCAGAATACATTAATGCTTTAGACGGATTATTGCCTCGAAATGGTTTTTATGCTGAGGGGTCTTATCGAATAAAAAATATCGAACCACTTGTAAGATATGGCAACTTGAATATTAAAAGGCATGAAGAAACCATGGGGGATCCTCAGACGTGGGATAGAGAAATGATTACTCTTGCTTTTTTATACAAACTAAACGATTATATAAGCATTAAAACAGAGTATTACCTGTTAAATGAAATAACAGGTGGTTCCAAAACAACAGATGGTGATGGAAATGCCGTTGATAACACTCGTGTTAATGACAATCAATTCCTAGTACAACTGAAGTTTGAATTTTAATAAACTCAGGTGACACACTTACTACTTAACCTTAATCATTAAATAAACAAGGAGTTAAAATGAACAGAATATTAAAAATCATTTCATCCACGATAATGACCTTTGGGCTGGTCTTTTTTGTTGGATGCGAAGATGATGAAGTAGTCGAAACTGTCTATGACAGTTTTGATATTCAAAATGTAATGTCTTTAACAGCTGGTGAAGATGCGAATGCTGAAATTGTACGTACCGTCCCGGGTACTGATGACAAAGCGGTCTTCGTATCCTCTGCAATTGGCAGGCTTACAGTTATCGATTACACTACAAGTTCCTTTGCGTTTGGTTCAACATATGATCTCGATCCTGGTTCTGCCACAGCAGAAATGACATCTATCGATGTTTCTATTCCAATCGGTGGTGAAAGCTATGTAGCGGTATGTGTTGCTGAAACGGATTGTGCCAAAGGTAAAATTATGTTTGTAAAGTTGTCTGATGGATCGATTGTAAGCGAAGTAGAGGTTGGTTACAACCCCGATGGAACCGCTTTTACAAAGGACGGCTCTTATCTGGTTGTCGCCTGTGAAGATGATCGTGAAGATCGTCCTTGTAAACCAGAAGATCGTCATGGCGGCAGTGTATCCATCATTGATCTGACTGGCGGTGTTGCCAATGCATCTCTGGTGCAGGATTTTGCAGTTGACTGGGATACAGACTCTGAACCTGAGCATGCTGAAACATCTGCAGATGGTACTGTAATTGTTTCTATCCAGGAAACAAGCCAGATCATGATATTCAATGTCTCTGATGCCCCCCTGACAGAAGGAGAATATACCGTAGTGGACCTTCCAGATGATGGCGGTACAACTGACGATGGAGCGGGCGTAGAGTGCGAACCTGATGGGCTGTTTATTTCACCTGACGGAAGCTTGGCTCTTATCTCAAGTGAGCGTAACGGGACTTTTCAATTGATGGCGCTTCCCAGCGGCACTTTATACGGCAACCCCTATGTTGTTGAAAACGATCTTCCATCTGGCTGGCAGAGGGATGACAGAAGTTATAAAAAACGCACAGAACCGGAAGAATGCTCACTGGTTGAAAAATCGGGCAAGCTCTATGCCGTTTTTGCCTTGCAGGAATCACACGCTGTTATTGTGTATGACGTAACGGACCCTGCAAATCCTGTTTTCGATTCCATGGCCCCCGCTGGCATTGACTATGAAAATGATAATGGCATGGAAAAAAGCGCAATCGGTTCCGAGGGTCTTGGAATGCACCAGACAAATGGTGTCGCTTTTTCCGCCAATGAACGGGAAGGTAGTATCTCCATGTTTACAGCCGCCTGGGCAAGGGAGTAATATAAAGCCATAGAACTACCAGAATTACAGGAGCCTCCTCACTTTTGGCTCCTGTAATTCTTTTTTTTTAATTATAGAAAATTATTTATTATTTAATCTGTGATCAAATATTTGCATAACTCAATATTATCCCTGACGATGTGTTTCTTGGCTTTTGGGTGCAACCAGAGTCAAGATGTAGATGGCTTGTCGAGTATTACACCCCTGGGGATTGTCCCCGACCCTCAAAACGGCTATGGTTCTGGGGTAGATCAATTGGCTCAGCCCGATGATGTAGAGCTTCTTTCTGATGGATCCATGGTTATAAGTGATGTTAGTAATAATCTCATTAAGCATTTTTCTGCTGATGGAGTCCTTTTAAAATCAGTTTCCGCAAAAGACCTGGGCCTGGAAGACAGTCAAATTCTCCCCACGGGAATCAGTAAAGACAGCAGTGGTTTTATTTATATTACACTTGAAGGTGCCGGCCTAATCGCCCGACTAAACCCAGATCTGACCCTTGACCAGTTTATTGGAAAAAAGTGTGATATCACTGCCGATAATTATTATAACCCAGAAAATGATGGGTGTCTCATTGCTCCACAGGGAATAATCGTTGCTGATAATGGTGATGTTTATGTAGTCGATATGGCCAAAGAAGTATTTAAAGTTAAAAAAATACGAAATTTTGGCATCAGAAAGTTCAAGCAGATGAATAATGATGGTGCTGTTTCCTACGCCTATGATCTTGAATTTTCTGAGACTCAAGAAATCACTACAGTAATGAGAAAAAGTGAAGGCATGGCCATTAGCGAAAACCAAAAGACTATTTTTATTGCTGAAGAAAAACCTCAAGTAGGCCAGTTTGGAAATGTGTCTAAAAAAAGGTATGTTGCCGCTTTTAATCTAGAAGATGGACGCTTTCTTGATCGCTTAATCGGGGTCACCATGAACAATGATTCTATTGTCAGTGGGTATTTTAATGACTCAGTTGAAGGTATCTGTACTTTCGGAAATAATTTATTTGTTGTAGATGAAAAAGCGGGCCAGTTTTATATTTTTGATATCCGTTCTGGAAAATATAAGGGGTCTATAGGAAAGAAGGCCTATTATTACTGTAATTATAAATCCGATTGTGTAATCGATGGCATAAACTATAATGAACATAGCATCATTGCGGGGCTTGCAAAACCGCATTTAAAAAATGACTGGCGGAAAAATGAATTAGCATCACCTGACGGTATCTCAACTGCTATTCTTGCAGACGGTTCTAGCCGGTTGGCTATCGTTGACCAATGGAACTCGAGGATTTTGATGTATGACCTAGACAAGGTTTTAAAAGATATTGAATAAACTCTATTAAAAGCCTCTATATTTACCTTCTTACTGAGTACTTTTTCTTTTTCTTATCACAAATTGTCATATTTATTGCTAAATCTTCTTCTGACCCTGATGGCCAGATCTACAATTACCATTGGTAATTTAACTCAGATAAAATAATTGATAGTGGAATTGTAATCTGGTCTAACGCCTTAGAAGGATTCTACAAAATAACACTGACGGAATATGGAGGGCATCGCTATGGATGTAAAAACCAAACAAATCTATCTTGTAACTGATACCAATGGAAAAAACTATTTATATATTCAACTGGATTGAGCAGGAAATATTGGAACAAAAAATAATTAGCATAAAATATATTGCTCAGATTTTATTCTTTTTAATAATTCCTGGCATTCTTTTTTCTCAGGGATTTGATGACACTCAACTTTGGCATGCAGAAAAATTCGAGAAACCTATTAACGATAAAACCAGTCTTGCACTGGAGCAGGATTTCCGAATTGGTAAAAATATGACGAATTTAGTTTATTTTCATGCTGATTTTGGTATCAAGCGTATAATTAATAAAACATTTTCGTTTAATCTGAATTTTAGAGAAGTCTTTGAGCAAAAAGGGCCTGAGTTAACCCGCGAACACCGTCCCCATGGGCAAATAGCATGGAAAAGGGAATTGGGGCCTCTTGCAATTTCATCAAGAGCACGATTGGAATACCGGATAAGACAAGATAAAGATCCTGTATTTAGAAATCGTGATATGCTTTCTTTAAAATATGGTAAAGGATTTACTCCCCTAATGTTAGTCCCTTATGTTGCAAATGAAATATTTTATGATTTTAAGAAAAGCAAATTGAATCGTAATCGGTTCTTTATTGGCTTAAATATAGGATCAATAAAATCATTTAAACCGACTATCTATTTTTTAATTCAAACCGGTATTGAAAATAAAGAATATTCCCACATAGGTATTTTAGGGTTTAAGTTAAAATTTTAAAATAGATAAACAATGGGAATATATAATCAAATATGGGCATGTATATTATTTTCCGGTTTATCTAAAACAAGTCTAATTAATTTTTTTGACACCATCGGCAATCAATCACATACATCTTAAATAGCTCTCAAATTCAAATTACCGTTTTATTTCTAATACTTTATCTAATGTTATATCCGTTATTCATCAATCCCAAATTCACTTTTTTCTTTTCTACTTCTAGTTACGATAAAATTCAATGATACAAGTCAAATTTTCGAGAGAAAAAACAATGGGGAATATTATATCTAAATGCGCTTGTCTATGAGTGTTTTACTTAATATTTGGAAATTTCTGAAAGTTTTTTTTTTATTAATGTAGTGGTAGATTTAGGCTCGCTATGAAAAATACATTATTATTTTCTCTATTTATTTTTGTATTTGCTTCTGGTCAAGAATATTCTATTGTTTTAAACGAATTTTTAGCATCCAGTGAGATCTGCTGCGGTGCGGAAATTTTCGGGAACGGTGTAGACTTTGTTGAACTCTATAATTATGGCACAGACTCTGTAGATATAACTGGTTGGGGATTTAGCGATACAGATGGTTCTGTTACTACTACAGCGCCGGATACGAGTATTTCTCCAGGGGGGTTTTTGGTTCTCTGGTACACCGGCAATGCTGATGGTTTCCCTGTGATTGATGAAAAACTGTCAAGCGGTGGCGAAACAATTTTTATAGCAGACCAGAACGGAAATACTGTTATCACATATGATTTTGAATCACAGACGGAGGATGTATCATACGGTAGATATCCTGATGGAGGAGATGTTTGGTTGTATTTTCCGGTACCCACGCCCGGTGTTTCTAATACCTGGATCCCTGAAGCTCTTTCTGGAATCATGATCAACGAATTTTTAGCCAGCAATGATGCCTGCTGCACCGATGAATATGATAATTATGATGACTTTATTGAATTGTTCAACAGCGGTACTCTTGCTGTTAATATTGGTGGAATGTATGTAACCGACGATCTGGCAGATGCTGTTTTATGGCAAATCCCACGCAACAGTGCAGACAGCACGACTATCGCCGAGGGAGATTTTTTGCTGTTGTGGGCAGACAAGGAACCTGATCAGGGAATCCTCCATGTGAATGTAAAACTTAGCGGAGGCGGTGAACAGATCGGCCTTTCAACTGTTTTTTCGGGAGACACAGCCTTTGTAGACTCATTGACTTATGGTGAACAGGCCTCTGATATATCCTGGGGCATGTATCCAGACGGTTCAGCCTCCTGGAGTTCATTAAATCCAACGCCTGGAGCCGCCAACGCTGAACTTGGTATCTTTGCTGAGGGACCCATACCAACTCATTTTTCATTACATCAAAATTATCCAAACCCGTTTAACCCATCTACAACAATTCGTTTTGATGTTTCCATAGAAGCCCTTATAACCGTCACTGTATGGAACATACTAGGACAAAGAATGCGAACACTTATTTCAGTTAACCTGGCTGCTGGCTCATATGATTTGCAATTCAACGGACTGGATGGTTTTGGCCGAAAGCTTTCAGCGGGTGTTTACTTTATTTCTATGGAAACAATGAACTGGTCTGCTACCCGGAAAATGATTCTGATGAATTAGCAAGCCCATCTTGCCATAAATACCCCAATTATCTTTTATAATTTCATTATTTCGATGAATTTATCTCAATATTATCATGTTAAAAATATCACATTTCATTGTATTTGAATATTTTATAAATAAATATTAACCAGTATATCAATTTTAATCATTATACCTTTATTATAATATTTACAATATATTATACCACAGTATATTTTCCACAAATCTACAATATTTACAATATTTACAACTATGCTCTCGCTTTCAATAAAATAATAATCGCCCAGCCCTGTGGTCAAATTTAAATATTATTTCCAAGCATGTACGGTTCGGGAATCATTTATTAACCCAGGTTAAAGAAATCTATATTTTTCAAAATCAGGAAACTTATCCATCAACAGCTGCCGTGGAAAGACGGATAATATATTCCCGGCAGAAAACACGGGTTGAATATTTATGATTGCAATGATTATTAAAACCACCGTTGAGACACAACAACATATATTTAATAATACTTTTTATAATATTCTTATAAGTCCTTGTATATATGGGATATATGGGATGGTACACTCACGTCGTATTAATGGATACTGATTAGTTGCGATATATAATATACAACTATATTATTTACATAAATCCAAAGGTCAGTATAATAATACCTAGAATTTATGATCTAATTCCAATATTAATATTGTTTTAATCGCGCATCAATCTCCTTAGCCCAGGCATCAATGCCGCCCCGCAGATTCACTGCTTTATATCCCTGCCGTACCAGATAGTGGTAGGCCAGGAGTGATCACACCCCCGTATGACACATGACAACGATGCGAATCTTCTTGTCCAGTTCAGTTAAAAATTTTGGAATATACACCATGGGTATATGCAGCACGGTTTTTAGTGCACAAATATCCAGTTCCTTTTTTCCCCGTACATCCATAAGAATAAAATTCTCATTCTTATCCATTTTATCTTTCAGGACAAAAACTGATTTTTCTATCAAAACACCACTCTATAAGACCGCCGATGATGGATTATCGGTGATCACCCCGGAAACACCGCGCTCTATACACCATTGAATTCCTGGTAAAGAATTCACAGTCCACAGGTTAACGCCAAGGCCATGTTGTTCGCACTCACTGAACATGGTCTCATCAGCGAGCCCCGCTTCAGGGTGTAGAAAATCCGGGTGGATCCAGTGAGTCAGCACAGCCAGTCTCACATCCTCAACAAGGTAGCCCACATAGACCTGGGGGTGAAACAGTCTCAGGTATGCCACGACAAAAGGGTTGAAACATGACAAAATATAAGGATTCTTTATTCTTCCGGCGCGGGTCATCCTGCCAATTGTCCTAGCAGTGGAAAGATCAAAAATAGATTTGTATTTT